>Ga0207880_1000029_pt1 | contig 74130 bp, 62 predicted proteins | sample MalvirmetagMSP91_FD_184226 | JGI IMG/M metagenome (GOLD analysis project Ga0207880, IMG submission 184226) | Marine viral communities from the Deep Pacific Ocean - MSP-91 (SPAdes) | ecosystem: Environmental > Aquatic > Marine > Oceanic | place: Pacific Ocean | collected 2011-04-27
CTATAATAGTAAAGTTATCAGGAAATCCGATTTTATCAGCAAAACGATGAAGAATGTGACTACAATAAAAATGAAAGGTCCCTCCTTTTACTTTTTGGCATCTGTCATCAAGAACGGAGCTAGCGCGATTAAGCATTTCTGTAGCCGCTCTTCTGGTGAATGTAAGTAATAAGATCTCAGATGGATCTACCCCACTTTCAACTAACCTGGCCACACGATAAATTAAGGTCCTTGTTTTGCCCGTACCTGCTCCGGCAATAACCAGAGCTGCACCTTTATCAAAAAAAACAGCTTTTAGTTGCTCGTTGTTAAGCAATTCGGAATAAGGAATAGAATAGTCTTCCGGACGTATTTTAGGCTCTTCTTTCTTTAAAATAAACTTCTTCATACTTCAAAATAGCAAACTTAAACTATATGTAAAAATTATGTAATGAAGTAAATAAAAAAAGCTGACCATAGTAGCCAGCTTTAAAGAGGTTTAGTGTTGAGATCAAAAAGTTGGATTTAATCTAACCCATAGCGATGTAAAACCTTCAGAACCTGCTAAAGGTGTCGCTACTTCGAGGCGCACAAACCCGGTACCAATTCCGGCTCCAACATTATGAGTTAATTGTTTAAACCCAAAAGAATCAAAGCCTGATAGAGCTGATTCTGAACTGCTATTAACAAAATCTGTCCAACCTGAATCCAGAAAAACCGTTAAATAGAGACCGTCTATTTCAAGTTCTCCGTCATCAAAATTCCAAAGATCGCCAAATACAATCTCAGCATTACTCATTAACATTCTATTCCCTCTGTAGAATTTGTACCCGGTAGCTCTGAGAGTACCTATTCCACCTAAAGCGAAGTTTTTGAAGTCCGGTGATTCCCCGGTAATTGAACCAGCCATTAATCTCAACTTAAATAAAGTATGATCATCTAGTTTCAAATAATTAAGTGAGGAGATTTCAAACTTATTGTAGTTGAAATCGTTTGAAAAACCTATATCCGAAAGTTCCGCATCAATTATAAGCTTACTTGTAATAATACCCTGAGTATAGCCTTGCTTATTTAATGAAAACTGAATGCCTATACTTTCCTGCAAAATCCTGTCGACAGATCCGTCAATAGAAGGATTTATTCTTCCAATATTGCCATCTCCAAAAAAGGAATATTCTGTATTTGTTTGCAATGAACTATAAGTAGTATAGTTGTAACTGGCTCCCAAACTTATTAATCGACCTAGTTTAAGTTCAGAAAATAATCCATACCCTTCTGCTCTGTAGTAATCATGATAGTCATAACCTGCTACAAGTGAGGTAACAGAGTTTTCTGATAAACCTGTTCTCCAGTGGTCGTCGGTTGCCGTACTGTTGGATAGCTCTCCTCCGAATAAAAGCCAGTCTCCAAAAGTTTTTGAAGCAGAAGCTCTGTATTGCCAATCTTTTTGCCCGGTGGAATATCCTATGAAGCCATCAAAATCTACTCCACCAATATTTAATAACTCAGAATGTGGGTCTGCAAAATCAGAACCAACTCCCACAAATAAAGCATCTACTCTGTTATACCGAATAGATTGAGAAGTAGGTAAAAAGCGGTACGCTCCAAATTTATTATCAAACTCATAATCATCAAAAAGGTCATAGGCTAAGCTATTGGATTGATAAAAAGTCTTATAATGATTGCCATTATAATCATTATAGTGCCTGTTGTATTTATCCTGGGCTGAAACCGAAGTGCTGATTATTAATATTACAAGACAAGTGGGTAGGAATATCTGTTTCATAACTAATTCTACTTAAGTTATAGGATGATATAATTAAAATAAAATCAATGATATTTCAAACTCCCAATCGAAATTCTAATAATAAAAAGGACTTAAGAGAGCCTTTTACTCAATTGAATACAGATATTAGAAATGAGATATGATCGTTTAGTTCTTTATTAATCAAACTAGCTCCTTCTTTTATATCTTCTCTGGGAACACTCTCAGCAAACTTAAGTGTTTTGAGTTTTTTAGTAACGGATTTAACTTTCATCCCATCAAACCCGGTTGGCCGCATCAATGAAACAGCATGCATAAATCCGGAAAGCTCATCACAAGCAAAAAGATATCTTTCGATTTCAGATTCAGGTTTTTTACCGGTTCTTTCAGGTGCATGAGCTTTAATAGCATTCAGGACTCCTTCTGAATAACCAAACTCAGGTAAAATTTCATTTATGGCTTTATTGGGGTGTTCATCAGGAAATTTTTCCCAATCAAGATCATGAAGCAAACCTGCCGTCCACCACTCCTCCACTACTGTTTCTTCTTTTCCAAGTTCATGAGCATAGGCTTCCATTGCTTTTGCAACCATTTTTGAATGAAGTAGCAGACTCTCTCCTTCTATATATTCATTTAAGAGATCTATTGATTGGTTTCTGTCGGGCATAACAATTGGTATTTTGATTTTTTTTGGAGTAAAGAAAGAATGAAATAAAATCTAAAATCTAAATAACAGATTTCCTTTCCTTTTGTTACTCGCCCTAATATATTACAATGATAAGTAATCTCTTTAAAGAAGATAATATTGATGATTAATGAACCCTCGTTTGCTCCCAGAGAATTTGGATGGATTGAAGTTGTTTGCGGAGGAATGTTTAGTGGAAAAACTGAAGAACTTATTAGAAGAGCGAAACGAGCTCACATTGCCGGACAGGAAGTCGTTGTCGTAAAGCCTGCTATCGATAAAAGATACAGTGATACCGAAGTTGTTTCTCATAATGAAACTGCATTGCCTAGCATTTTGGTAGATACTGCTGATCAAATTGTTCTTTTAACATCTAATGCTAAAGTAGTTTGCATCGATGAAGCTCAGTTCTTTGATGAAAGAATTGTAGACATTGTTAACGTTTTGGCTAATGATGGAAAGCGGGTAATAGTTGCAGGGTTAGATATGGATTTTGAAGGAAAACCATTTGGTCCTATGCCCTACTTACTGGCTGTTGCCGAATATGTTACTAAATTGCATGCTGTTTGCGCTGAAAGTGGCACAATGGCAAATTTCTCACAGCGGGTAATAGAAGACACAAATAAAGTATTAGTTGGCGAATATGATGCTTACGAACCACGCGCCAGACATTGTTTCCGTCCTTCGGTGGACAGAAGACGCGGAAGACCTATCAGACCATTTTTACAACCGAAAGTCGTACCTCAGGAAGAAGATAATTTAAACTTAGAAAACTCTTAATGGAAAATATATTACGCGGGATACTTGGAATGGTAGCAATTATTGGAATTGCTTTTCTATTCTCAAATAATAAAAAAAGAATTAATTGGAGATTAGTAGGTACAGGTTTAGGGATTCAGTTTATTCTGGCAGTTTTTATTTTAAAATCTGAACAGCTGGAGGCCTTCTTCTCCCCATTAGGATGGCCAAAACTACTATTTAGGCAAATAGCCAGCTTCTTTGTAATCGTATTAGAATACACAACTGAAGGAGCTTCTTTCTTATTTAGTTTTTTAGGAAAAGGCCCCGAATATCAGGAAAGTTTAGGTGTTATTTTTGCTTTTCAGGTTCTACCAACAATCATCTTTTTTGCGTCCTTAACTGCTTTACTTTATCACTATGGAGTTCTTCAATTTATAGTTAGAGTTCTTTCTAAGGGAATGCAGAAACTATTAGGAACTTCAGGAGCAGAAACATTATCCGTTATTTCTAATATTTTTGTTGGACAAACGGAAGCCCCTCTTGTCATTAAGCCTTTTATAAGCAAAATGACAAAATCTGAACTCCTCGCTGTGATGACTGGTGGAATGGCTACTATTGCCGGAGGTGTGATGGCTGCCTACGTAGCAATGTTGGGAACTTCGTTTGCTGCAGCTAATGGTTTAGAAATTCAGGTAGCTCAACAACTTTTTGCAGAACGTTTATTAGGGGCAAGTTTAATGGCTGCTCCGGCAGCTCTGGTTATTGCTAAAATTCTCTACCCTGAAACCGAAGAAGCGGCTACTGCCGGTGATGTATCAATTAGCGTTGAAAAAACAGATGCTAACGGAATTGACGCTGCTGCAACAGGTGCTAGCGTAGGCTTAAAATTAGCTTTAAATGTTGGTGCTATGCTATTGGCCTTCATAGCATTACTAGCTATGTTCAATGGTTTTTTTGGATGGGTATCTGATCTGACTGGACTTACTGGCTTAATTGGAGCACCATTGAGTATAGAAATGGTTTTAGGTTGGCTTCTGGCACCTATCGCATGGGTAATAGGTGTTGAATGGGCAGATGCAACCACTATGGGGAGTTTAATAGGTACTAAAATCGTATTGAATGAGTTTGTAGCGTATCTCAAATTAGCTGATGAAGTTTCTGCTGCAAATATTTCACCTAAAACTATTGCAATGGCAACATTTGCGTTATGCGGTTTTGCTAATTTTTCTTCAATTGCGATTCAGATTGGCGGTATTGGAGGAATAGCACCTGAAAGAAAATCTGATTTGGCTAAATTTGGAATCAAAGCTGTTTTTGCCGGAACTATGGCAACAATGATGACAGCAACTATTGCAGGAATGCTTTTTTAAAAACAACTAAGACTAACATCAAAAACATACTTTTTTAAATGAACGGACTAGATAAAAAGCTAGGCTTATGCCTTTTAGTTATTATAATTTGTTCTACTATTACTCTTTCTCAATCCAAAAATGATAAAACAGTTGTTGGAACTGTTGGAAAAGAAAAGATCACTTACGGTGAGCTTAAAGCTAATGTTAGCACATTACCAGACAGCTCCCCCACTCTTAAAGAATTGGAGGAGTTCCTACCCATTTACCTTGAGTATAAAGCGAAAATTCAATTCGCCGAAAAAGATGGCATTCTCAATGATGATGAACTCTTAAAAGAATTAGATCTATACTCTAAACAAGCTTCTTACTCTCATTGGTTAGAAAACAGAATTAAAGAGACAGAATTTGAACGATACTATGACCGTGCCTCAACAGAACTAAAGAGTGAACATATTTTAATTGCGGTTGGGACTGATGCCTCTCCTTCTGATACTTTAGCGGCTTATCAGAAGCTTATTGAGGCACGTAATAAATTTTTGAATGGTACGAGCTTTTCAGAGCTCGATCGCCAATACTCAAGTACACAGTCCGGACGATCAATGGGTGGCGACCTTCCCTGGTTCAGCATTGGAACTACCGTAAAAGAGTTTGAAGATGTAATATTTAGTTTGGATGTTGGAGAAGTTTCAATGCCATTCCGTACTCAATTCGGTTATCATATCATCCACCTTCAGGATAAAAGATCCAGAACTTTATCGCGTGAAGTATCTCATATATTTACACGAGCAGGTGTTCAAACATCTAAAGAAAAAATTGATAACGCATATTCAAAACTCGAAGAAGGATATCCATGGAATGAAGTAGCAGTAGAATTCAGCGATGATAATCTATCTGCTTCAAACAGAGGAAGAATAGGATGGATAAATTACGGACGTTATCGTACAGATTTTGTGGATTCTATAATGACATTGAATCCCAAAATTGATTATTCAAAACCTATAAGAACAACTTATGGTTATCATATTTTCCGAATTGATTCAGTTCAATCGTTTGTAAGCGAAGAAGAAAAGAAAAGTACATATATGAAAGAGTTCTTGGACTCACCAAATTTCAGGAAAAGCAATTCTTTTGTGATTAACTGGTTGAAGAAAAACTTTAGTAACACCGTTGATCAACAGACGTTGCAAACCTTTAAAACTAAAATTGAGCAGTCTGATACACTTAAGATCAAGAACATCCAATTCCCTGAAAATGATGTCCCTATTTTCAATTTTGAAAAATACACATTTACTGATTCTGATTATCATAGTTATATAGATCAAACCCATCCTGATGCATCAGCAAAATCCTATTCAGATCAATGGTTCGATGACTTTAAGACTTATGCTATTGACAGCATAATAGTTCAGCTAACAATTAGTGAGTTTCCGGAATTTGAGAATACTTTAGGTAACTATAAAAAAGGATTGGCAGTATATCAGGTGAATGACACTTATTTATGGAGCGCAGCTACTGTAGATACTACCAAACTTGTAGAACTATTTGAAAAAAACAGTTCTGTTTACACATATCCTCAAAGACATTATTACCACTTAATAAGTGCACTAACTGATACCACATTAGATAAAGGGATTAACTTCGTTGAATCAGGAAATCATCCAGATAGTATAAGAACCTATCATCCAAAAATATCGGTTATTAAAGATTCAACCGGCGTATTTACAGATGAGCCCTTTGATAAACTTGAAAGCATGGAGCCTGGTAATTTTTCTGAAAGATTTGAATATAAACGCAGATCAGCAGTTTTTTATTTAAACGACATCTTGCCTGCACGTAAAATGACATTTGATGAAGCATTTAACCGACTGCTTGCAGATTATCAGCCAAAAAGAGAAGAAAAATGGCTAAACCAGCTAAAAAAAGAATTCAGAATTAAAATGGATTTGAAAAAATTAAGATCGGCCTTCAAAAAAGATGAAGCTTTATAAATGAAAATACTTTCTCATTTAGTTTTACTTGTACTCCTTTTTTCAGCCTGTAAAAGTTCGGGCAGATCTGACGGCAGCGTATTAGCAGAAGTAAATGGAATTGTTTTAACTACTAAAGATGCCAAGGAAAATATTCCTGATTCTGAATTTTTAACTGATAGTATTTCAGCTTATAACACATACAAAGATAGTTGGATTCAAAAGCAACTTATCCTTCAGGAGACTCAAAGACTTAAGCTCTTAGATTCTCCTGATGTATATAAAAAGGTAGAAAGAGCTAAACAGGAAATGCTTTTAATTTCTTTTCAGGAAGCTGTACTAAATACTTTGGAAAACGAAATTCAGGTTTCAGATGAAGAAGCACGTACTTATTACCAAAAAAATAAGGATAAATTTCTTCTGGATGAACGTTATATAAGATTTCGGCATCTTATAGCATCAAGTTTAGCAGATGCTCAAAATGCTAAAAGAGACTTGATGAGAGGTTACACTTGGGAAAGAGTTGCTTCGGAATACTCACTACAATCAGATATGGTAATAAAAAATGCTTCTCGTTTTTGGGCAGAGAGTTCCGCTTTAAAAGAATTCGATACGTTGAACAGATATTTGAGACTTATTGGTATTTCTGAGATCTCAATTATTGAAAATATTGATGACGAATATCATTTTGTACAACTTCTGGAAGAAAAAGCTATTGGAGAACACCCTGATCTAGAATGGTTGTTAGAGCAAATAAAGGAATGGTTAATACTCGAAAAAAAACGTATTGCTTACAATACCTATGTAAAGAATCTTTATCTTGCTGCTGAAGCGAATAATGAAATACGTACTTACAACGTTCTCCCAAACAACACTAATAAGGAAACAACTTCCGATACATTGAACTCAAATAAATAATGAGATATTTAAATTTAGTATTACTTTTTTCGATTGTACAAACTCTTACCGTATTTGCACAGCAATCCCCCCCTACTTCTGCGGATAGAATTGTTGTTGTAGTTAATGATCAAATAATTCTTAAATCAGATATTGATCAAGGTGTTGCAGATTATATACGTCAAGCTAGCTTTAACCAACAAAACATAGAATTTTCGAAAGAGTTATGGTATTCTTTTTTAGAATCGGAAATTGATAATAAAGTATTGCTTGAAAAGGCGAAGATCGACTCCGTTACCATATCAGACGATCAGGTAAACCAGCAAATGGATGCCCGTGTAAACCAATTGATTCAACAAGCCGGAAGTGAACAAGCCCTTGAACAAGCTTTTGGAAAATCAATTATACAATTAAAAGCTGATTTTAGAAATACATTCAGAGAACAAATGACTGCTAATCAGGTACGTCAATTGAAATTTAATGAAATAAATATAACAAGACCTGAAGTGAAGGAGTTTTTTGAGTCTATTCCTAAAGATTCACTTCCTACAATACCAGAACAAGTCGCTGTATCTCATATTGTTAAACTTCCTAAACCTAAAACTGATGCAAAGCAAGCTTCTTATCAGTTTGCTCAATCTCTTAGAGACTCCATAATAAAAGAAGGAGTGCCGTTAGAAGACCTGGCTAAAAGGTATGGAATGGATGGATCTGCTGCCAGAGGAGGTCAGTTACCAATGATGGGACTTAATGAACTGGTATCAGAATATTCCGCTGCAGCTGCGGCATTACAACCGGGACAGATTTCAGAAGTTGTAGAAACTGAATTTGGATATCATGTTATACGTCTTGATGAAAGAGTTGGGGATAAAATTAAAACAAGCCATATTCTTATAAGAATTGATGCTGCGCAACTAGACGATGATACAGCAATTGCAAAATTAAATACCATAAGAGACAGCTTGATGAATAATTCAAATCTGACTTTTTCTGGAATGGCAATTAGAAACAGTGAAGACCCCTCTACTTCAAAATCTGGTGGAAAAATCGTTGACTCCCAAACCGGAGAACGATTAATTCCGTTAAACAGATTAGATCCTGCATTATACCGTGTTGTTCTATTGATGGATGAGATAGGACAAATATCTGAGCCTAAACCATTTAATCCTAATAATGCTAATTCAGGAAAGGCATACAGAATTGTTCGCTTAGATAAACAAATTCCGGAACATATTGCTGATTTTGATATAGACTATCAGCGTTTAAAAAATATAGCCTTGCAGCAAAAACAATCCCGGGTTTTTCAGGAATGGTTGCAAGAACTCAGAGAAGAAATCTATATAGAATACAGAATTCCTAAGATGGAAAGTGGAGTTGCTCAATAATGACGGATAATAAAGACTCAGTTAAGGCTGCAAATGCATTTACAGAAACATTTGAAGACATAAAAAAAGAGATTCATAAAGTTATAATTGGACAGGATGAGATTATCAATCTTCTTCTTATATCTTTATTCTCGCGAGGACATTGTGTTCTGATTGGTGTTCCGGGGCTCGCAAAAACACTATTAATCAGAACACTGGCTGACACACTTGGTTTAACTTTTAACAGAATTCAATTTACGCCAGATTTAATGCCCGGTGATATCACGGGAACTGAGATCATTGAAGAAGAAAAAGAATCCGGCAAGAAAGCTTTCAAATTTGTTAAGGGTCCGATTTTTGCAAACATAGTTCTGGCTGATGAGATAAACAGAACGCCACCTAAAACTCAGGCAGCTCTTCTTGAAGGGATGCAGGAATATAACGTGACTACAGCAGGACAAACATACCATCTGGATACTCCGTTTTTTGTATTAGCTACTCAAAACCCAATTGAACAGGAAGGAACCTATCCACTTCCAGAAGCTCAGTTAGATCGTTTTATGTTTAACATTTGGGTTGATTACCCTTCTTTTGATGAAGAAAAGAGAATCGTTAGTCAAACGACTTCCTCAAAAGACATAAAGCTCTCTCCAATTCTTGACAAACAAAAGATTGAAGAGCTTCAGGATTTGGTAAGAAAGGTACCTGTTCCGGAAACGGTACTAGATTATGCCGTTAGATTAGTTGGATGTACCAGACCTAATTCTCCGCAATCTCCTGATTTTATTAAAAAATATCTGAGTTGGGGAGCCGGTCCAAGAGCATCTCAGTATTTGATTCTTGGTGGAAAAGCAAGAGCACTTTCAGAAGGAAGGTTTAATGTTACTATTGAAGATATTGATACCTTGGCAGTTCCTGTTTTAAGGCACAGAATTGTAAATAATTATGCGGCTGAAGCGGAAGGTTTCACAACTGTTAAGCTAATTGAAATGATTATAGATAACCTAAAATAAAGTGGAATTTCAGGGATTACAGACTGGTTTACCGGATATTTTTACAGTAATCCTTGTTTTATTAGTTGTCTTCCTTTCATGGTATTCCTATAAGAGATATTCATCAATTTCGTTCTCCTGGAAACTTATACTAAGTAGTTTAAGAGCTTTTGCTCTACTAATTCTTCTGTTTCTTTTTCTCAATCCTTTTTTTAAAACATCAAGAGAAGTAACTGTTAAGCCAAAAATTGCTGTCGTTTTAGATGCTTCTGAAAGTGTCTCAATAAATAAAGGCGATTACAATGGTAGTGCTACATATCCGGAAGTGATCGCTAACTTAAGAAACGCACCTTCTTCATATGATCTCGAGTTTTTTAGTTTTGGCGATCAAATTCAACGCACAGATCCTGATGACTTTTCTTCAATCTATTCCAAAACGAATATTTTCAATGCCATCGAAAATATATCAACTTCGGATGTTGAGTTTGCTACTGTAATTTTGGTTAGTGACGGGATTATAACATCAGGTAAAAATCCTGTTATATTATCTCAAAATACCCCTTTTCCCATTCATGTTATCGGAATTGGAGATACAACTAAAGTAAAGGATGTCTCTGTTCAGAATGTTTCAACAAACGGTACCGGGTTTACAAATACTGTCCATCAAATTACTGCTACCGTTTCGCAATTTGGATTTGATAATCGTACGGTTTCAGTTCATTTAAAATCAAATGGACAAATAATTGATACCAAAAGCCTAGAACTAAATGAGGATATTGAAATTTATAATGTTCAGTTTGAAACAGAGCTTGAAACTCCCGGGCTAAAGCAATTTCAAATTGAATTGAGCGAAACTCCAACCGAGTGGTCTACAGATAACAACAATTCTACATTTTCAATTGAAGTTTTAAATAGCAAGAAGAGTATTTTGCACATTGCATCTTCAATTCACCCCGATGTAAAAACACTTAGATCAATACTGGGAACTGACGAGAATATTGAACTAAGTACTTATACTTATTTGGGATCAAGACCTGCTATAAAAGATCTGTACGATACTGATGCATATGACTTGATAATTATTCATGGAAAGCCAAGTTCGAATACAGAATTAGAATTTGATCTGTCTAATGTGGATACCCCTACCCTTTTTGTTTTGTTACCAAATCGTGAATCTATTCTTTCATCTGAAAACTATGATTTAATCAGTTCCGACTCACCAGCTTTCTATGATGTTCAAATGCAACAGTCCACTAAAGAATCAGATCATCCTATCCTGGAATTAGATGAAGTGAATATTCTTAATTTTGCACCTGTTCAATCCTCCATCAATGCTTTTAATAACTATCCCGATGCACTTTCTTTATTCGTAAGCCGCTATCAAAATATTTCTACTAATTCACCAGTGATATCAGTTTTAGAACAAGGGAATCTCAGGAGGAGCGAATTTAATGCTGCCGGATGGTTTAAAATGTACTTAAGCCCTAATAAGTCAGAAAGGATATTTATAGAACAATTAGTATTAAATCTTGTAGACTGGACTTCTTCAAATCCGGATAATCGATTACTTAAAATTAAGACTTCCAAAAATGCCTACAGTACAAGTGAGTTACCTTTGATTAACGCAAGTCTTTTAAATGAAAACGGAGGAATAGAAAGTAAAGGAGTTATTGAAGTAACAATAACCGGTGATGATTATACAGCAAATTATACTATGGATAACTTGGGTAATGGAAACTACCAGCTACAGGTTCAAAATCTGCCAAATGGTAAATACGAGTTTTCTGCAGTAGCAAGAAAGGGAAACAGAGAAATTGATTCTCAAAACGGGGAATTTTTAGTTTCCGAATCCAGTATAGAATTAGCAAATACGATAAGAAATGATGACTTGTTAGCCAATATAGCTTCAAATTCCGGCGGAGTTTTTCTTGAGCACTCTTCTTCTGATGAAATTTGGAATTCAGATGATATAAATAGCTCATTGATTGAAAGAAATGAAATCATTGAAGATTATATTTTCCCTGTAAAATCAATCTATTGGTTCATTCTGGTATTATTTCTTTTGGGTGCTGAATGGCTAAGCAGAAAACGATTTGCGCTTCCGTAACTATTTTTTTGCAGCTGATGATTTTAGTTCAACCTTTCCCCTACCAACTTCTTTTGATTCCACAATAAACACATCATCGTAAGCTGATTCATCTAATTGTGCAAACTTGTCTTCGCCTAGTACCATATTAACAAGAAAAGGAGTTGTATTGGAATGTCCCACAATAAGAACTACTTCTCCCTGATGATCCTTTATTAGTTTTTTAACAAATACTTTTGGAGCCCTTGGATCGTAACTTTGAATTTCTAGGTTAAATTCCTTTGACGTTGGAAGAGCTGTGGATTCTGTTCTTTTGTATTCCGTTGAATAAACTGCATCTACTTTTGAATAAGCTTTCTTCAGCATTACTTTTATGCGCTCAGCTCTGGCTTCACCTTCCTTTGTTAAAGGAGGATTACTTGTTCCATCGTCTGCTTTTTCAGCATGTCTGACGAAAATAAGAGTAGCTGAATCTGAAGTGCCTAATAGATTTTGAGCATTCAAACCAGAAAGAGATAATACAGTAAAAAGGAAAAAGAACAGTAATTTTTTCATAATAGAGAGCTTTTTCAATCAGTATAAAAAAAGGCTAGTCTATTGACTAACCTTTTTTAATTTTTATGATAACTTTTTACTTCATTATCAATGCTACAATTAGTCCAATTATGGCTAAAATACCTATCCCAAATATTACCAATAAGCTTGTTGGGAAAGGTTCTGAGCTGTCTCCCCAGTTGTCAACTTTACCATCTATAGTAGCTATTTGTGATGCAGTTAACACATCTGATTCTACTAAATAGTTGTTCCACTCATCCATAACTTTGGTGGTCCAGAACTCACTGAATGTCTTAAAGTCTTCATATGTACTGCTGCTGATTATCTCATCATCACTTTTTTTGGAAGCTTTAGAGACAAAACTATCAAGAGCCATAAAGAAGCTGGAGTTATTATCAAAAGCTCCTAATTCCACATTCTTTTGCTCCAGATATCCATCCAGAGAATTCCACATTGATAAAGAAGCGCTGGATTTCCAATCTTTAAGATCACTTTCTATAGTTTTCTTCCATTTCGCTTTATCATTCCCTCCGTAAATCTCTACAAGGTTATCACCTATACTTTGCCATACATCATTTACTTTTGTCTGTAGTGCATAGATTCTCAAATAATCTTCCGTTGAAAAAGAATTTGAACCTGCTTTCAGTGTTTCGATATTCTCTCCAAGAATAGAATCAATAATTACCAGTGGGTTATCGCCTGATTTTATAGTTCCTGATCCATCTTTCTTTGAAAGCTCTTCTATAGTGCCGGGTGCTAATTGATTGTATGTAACAAACAACGAATCAACCATATCAAAGATAAATTCATCTCTCTCTTCTACACTTTTGCGGTACCTGGTAACAAGCTGAGATAGTTTTTTCTCGCTTTCCTGAGACTCTGTAATAGCGTTTCGCAATGAATCGCTTCTGGAATTTAAGCTCGATAACTCCGACTTAAATCTGGTTACTTCTTCTGTAAGTTCTGATAGTCTCTCAGCTTGGTTTTCTATGATAAGTAATTTATGCTCTGATGATCTGGCTTCACTCTTAAGATTTGCGATCTTAGAATCAAAAGATTCAGGATAAAGTGCATAATCAAGCATTTCGCTATGGTCTGAAAAATTTGACCTGAAATCATCTATAACCATAATAAGGCTATCAATTTCATTGACTTTCTGAGCCATTTCAATGTTAGTCAATAACTCTGCATGTCGATTTTCAAAATCTTTCTTGATTTGATAATCTGATTGTTGTGCAAATAATGATGTACCATTTATTGCAAAAACCATTAATAGTACTAATAACTTAAATGAACGTTTCATGATTTGCTCTCCTCTTTTTTAACTCCTTTTTCGTTTAGTGTATATACTTCTGAGGTTTCTGTATCAATAAGCTGAACAAATGGAGACCTCAGGTTAAATGCAGGAGATATAAGACCTTGTTCCGTAACATTAATTTTCTCTTTCAGCTTTAACCCGCTATTTATGGGTTCCATCACGTACACATTATTAAAACCATCGGCAGTAATAAAGTAAAAACCATTTTGATTCCGAATCAGTCTGACTTCATCAACTAAAACCGATGAACTGTCTTTCATTTCTTCGTATTGGAAAGGCAAAATGTTAAAAGCGATGCCGTATCTGGAATCCGACACATCTCCATTTTCTGTGGGAATTAGTACACTTTCAACTTGCTGAGCGTAGTTTACATTTTTTACTTCAAACGTTTTACAGGCAGATGTAAACAATAAAACTGCCATAAAAACAAAAAGGGTAACTTTTGGATACTTCATTGCCAACTCCTTGTATTATAATTGATGGTTATTCAATCATTTGTATAAGAGTTGTGGAATTAAGTTCCCGATTACATAATTAAAACACTCTCTATGGTCTCGTGATCTAGCTTTTCTCTTCCCTTCAAAAAGCTTAACTCAATAATAAAAGAATACCCGATTATTATTCCTCCAAGTCTCTTAACCAGATTCGAAGCTGCTAAAGCTGTTCCACCTGTTGCTATCAGATCATCATGAATAATAACTCTGTCCCCTTCTTTAACAGCGTCTTTATGAATTTCTAATGAGTCTGTACCATACTCTAATTCATAAGTTTCACTTATAGTTTCAGATGGTAATTTACCGGGCTTACGTACCGGAACAAAAGAAGCATTAATTACTTCGGCCATATTCGTTCCGAACAGAAATCCCCTTGACTCCAGCCCTACTACTATATCACAGTTCGAATCATGAAAAGGTTGGCATAAAGCCTGTGTTGTAAGCTGCAAAGCCTTTTTATCGCTTAAGAGTGTAGTTATGTCTTTAAACTGAATTCCCGGTTTAGGAAAATCAGGTATAGTCCTGATAACAGATTCCAGATACTTTTTGATGTTTTCTTCTTCTGAGAGCATTATTTTATCTTGATTTGAAATAGAAACTAATACTTTTTCCGCTTTTGACGAAAGAAAATAATCCCCCGCTCTGGAATACTCATCAACAACACATGGCGAAAGCTTTACTACTCGCAGAACAAGCTTTTGAAGAGGGAGAAATACCTGTGGGTGCTATAGTTGTTAAAGATAATATGATTATTGGCAAAGGATATAATCAGGTTGAAAAGCTGAGCGATCCTACTGCCCATGCTGAAATGATAGCAATCTCAGCAGCTTGTGAGACTTTAGGAAATAAATATCTTAAAGGTTGTACTTTATATGTTACACTGGAGCCTTGCCCAATGTGTGCAGGCGCTTTGGTTTGGTCTAAAATTGATACTATTGTATATGGTGCTTCAGATTCAGGTTCAGGTGGTTCCGGATCTCTCTTTAATATCACAGCAAATAAAAACCTTAATCATCAGATCGAAGTTATCCAGGGTATTCTGGAAATGGATTCTGAATATTTGTTAAAGTCTTTTTTTGGAGCTAAACGCTGATCACGAGGTAAATATAAGTGAAAGCATATATTTCAATGAAGGGAGCTGAACTCCCTTTTTGTGATTCCGGGCTCCAATTTCAAAGGCAATTCTCCACTGCCTCATTAGGGTTTTTACAGCGAAAATAAAACTATTTTCAGGATCATAAATATTTGTGGACTCGGAAGTTACACCATTCAGTTCAATTATCTTTATACCCTTCCCTTTGGCTAATTCTTCTTCGGAATCTGTGATCAAGTCGTATCTCCCAAAATAAAAACCTCCTTTAAAGCTTTTACTGATTTCATCGATCTTTTGAATCAAATCTTCTGAGATCAACTCAGAACCATCAAGAAAAAGAGAGCCACGGGAATGGGTACCCAACTCTGTAAGAAGTATTTTCTCTCCCTCATCAGGAATAGAATAAAGATCATTAATATGTTTATCAAAATGCGTCTCAGCCATGCAAACCGCTCTGGGGTCTTTTAATATGAGGTGCTCCAAAGTATGTTTACCATCTCCTGATACTGATAATTTGTGCTTTGTGGTTATAGAAAAAATATTACCGTTTTTATCTCCCGGATAGCGATAGTAAAAAACACCGAACTCTTTCCCTTCTATAAATTCCTGAAGAATATGAGCTTCAGAAAGGTTGCTGAGGTTGAATTTAAGCTCATCCAAATCTTTGATTATTTGTACTCCTTTTCCTCTCTCTCCTTTGTCAGGCTTTAAAACTATTGGAAAACCCAACGAATAATTTTCCATAAATTGTAAAGCATCATCGATTAGATTTATTGAACTACTTCCAGAATCCAAAAAAAGAAACTTCGCTACTGATTCTGTTGATTCAATTTTCTCCAGAATATCTTTTTTAGATTCACCTTTAAATCCACCTTCTTCTATTCCCGGATTAGCCGCAGTTACAACGGTGATCTTTTTAAACCTCACCCAAAGAACTAATGAGTATAATACGATCGGTGTATATAAAACATATATCGACCAAAACTCCCATCGAATCAACCTATTGAAATTCCCATAAAGCAATCTCCTTCCTTTGAAAGTGAATAGAGGAATTATGATCTTCAATACAAAGAGAACAAACAGTATTGTTCCCATCAAAACCCATAAAGCATAATCCTGATAAACAGAGAAATAATATATAAGCTCATTACCTAAAACCATTGCAAGACTTACGATTGCAGGTGTCCATAACAACGACGCTATTCCGAAATAAAAGATAAACATCCAAAAACTAGCTCCTATAATTCCTGCAGAAAAATAGGTTGGGAATCGAGTACCCGGAATGAATCTGCTTATTAAAATTATAATAGGTCCTTTTGCCTGAAACCATTGATTCGATCTTTGAATATCTTTTTCAGTTATGAACCACTTGAATGGAAACTTATGAATAGCATTTTTTCCCAACCACCTACCCGAAATATAGATCAGAATATCTCCAACAAAAATTCCGATATAGCAGGCTGCTACTGCTGGAAAGAATCCCATCAAACCTCTTGATACCATCAAACCCGCTCCTATACAAGCCAGATCCTCAGAAATAAAAGTACTGAAAATTATCAGGAGCATTAAACCGGTAAGTATCCAACCTTCTGCACTAATAATTTTTGAATAAGAAAATGGAATTAGAGCTTTGATCTTTCTGGAAACAGCAATTTCCTTAGATCCGATTTCAGGATTGTTTATAAATTTTTGAATTAATTCAGAGGATGAAGCTACTTCTGAAGTGTTTTTTAATCTAGTACTTGTAGTGATTAATCTGTTGAGTTCTGAAGAAACCCTTTTTGCTGATTTACTACTTTCAGCTGAATTAATTATCCTAGTAGGTATCAGAATTTGATTAAACAAAGTCCGCGTGTTACGAAGGTCTGTATTAAGACGAGTCCCAGAATAGTGACCGCCTAATCGTGTTTTTTCAAAATAACCGAAATCTGGAAGCAGGTTTTGTATAGCCCAAGAAAAAGCAGCATTAATTTGATAAACTCCCTGATTTAAATGATGCCCTCCTAAAAGCTCAAATTCTAAGACTCCTTCAGGATCATATAATGTAAGTGACCGAGCCTTAGAATCAGAAAAATTTATAAAATAAGAAGCCACAATGGTTCCAAAACCATTTGCAAGTACATGAAGAGAGTCTACCTCATAATCACTAATTATTATTTGTACCTGCTTCGCAAATGATTTAGCAGAAGGCTGGTCTGATTGTTCAGCAAGAGATAAGTAATTTAATGTGAAAACTGAATTAGTAATAGCTAGTTCTGAAACCAGTGAATCAAAATTTTCATTATTCTGCTCCAAATCAGGAAAAACAAGAATAACTTCTGAACCTTGAATTATGCTCTTTTCAACCTCTGCCTTTAAATCATGATTTTGGGAAAATTGCTCAAATAAGAGTGATGAAACAAGCAGGGTAAGGTAAAGTAGAAACCATATCCTCCACCCTCTCAGAAACGAATTTTGGAGGCTTCTCATGAAGTTTATGAAGCTTTTACTGTCTCTTTTTCAGATTCATACTTTAATGTAGAGGGAGCTACACCAAATTCTTCAGGAACTACAACATCCATGGTTTTAAGAATTAGAGCTATCAGAGCGTAATGATGTACGGTATGACTAATTAAAAATTGAAGCTCTCTTCGGACGGTAGAAACACTCCAGGGTGTATCTAATTTTCCTGAACCCTCATTACTTTTAACTTCAATCTTTTTATCGATGAGCTCAAAATTTGATTCAAAAAACTCAACAGAGTCAATTATGTTTCTGAGTTTACTAATTGCCAATTTCCTGTTCGTCTCCAGCTTAAGGTCTCTGTCCCTGAGATCATAGTTGATCTTTTCGGTATATCCGTTAATTAAGCTAGTATAATGTTCAATAATATGTCGAAAATGTCTACCGATACCGCTTTTGAAATATTTTCCATTATTGAAAGAATACTGATCATCTGTTATGGAAGATAAAAGTGAAATTCCTTGTTCAAGGAAGTAAATATTTGATTTAACTACAGCTACTTTATTTTGCATACTCAAAATTCTCAATTAGCGGAATAAATTGTTCTTTTGATTTTTCGTAAAGATCATTGGCTAATTCCTTACGATCGTTATTGCTAATAGGTTCATCGCCAAAGGTAATTGTACCGTAAATTTTGCTAAGCTTCAATAATTCTAAGAAATGTGATGCAAAAGTTATATCTCTCCACCAACAAACAGATTCAGAGGCATGAATTTCATCCTCAGATGTAGTATAACTTATTGTAGCATAATGAACCGGCAAGCCCAGTTCAGCAGGATAAGCTAGCAACGAGGCTTTAAAAGGAAGAACTTCTGCTCCTGAAGTTGTTGTCCCTTCCGGAAAAAGTAAAATACCCTGGGATTCATTTATTCTTTCAGATATAAGTTCATTTACTCTTTTTACATCGGTTCTCTTGCTTCTGTCTACAAACAACATCCCTACTGTTTTTGACATAAATCCAAACATAGGCCAACTTAGAACCTCACTTTTTGCTATAAAAACGCTTTTAGTTTTCGAAATAAACATAAAAATATCAATATAGCTTAGATGATTAGAAACCATAAAGTAAGGAGGTTCAGGCGGTTTTCCTGATACTTCTACCTCTAATCCTATGATGCGACAGATAGCTGCTCCCCATTTACTTAAAAAATAGGCCCTCCAGCTCTTAGAATTTATTCCAAATACAGATATTGGAATTCCCACGATAATAAGCAGATAGAAAAAAACTGTCGCAATAAGTATCATGCACAGCTTTAACAAAGCGATAATTAATCTCATACAGAAATGTAAGAAACTATTTTAAAAATAATGCTCTGGTTTGTTCTGATATTGTTTCCAGATCTAGAATAATTAAGAAGTCGATTGTTTTAAATTGTTTATCCAGAGCCGGAGGGCTACAAATCTTACAACCAACGTCAAGATATAATCGAAAGAGTTGAGGGATTTTTACCTCTCCGGAAAAACTACTTTCAGGAGATTCTTCACAAAGATATTCTTGCTCTACTTCAATTAGATAATTCTGATGAAAATAGCCTTCCTTTCTTAGATAATCATAATACTCAAGACCTTCAGCAGGATTTTGACTTGTGATAGAGCAACATCCAAAAAGATATCTCTTATTTAAAAGTATCATATATTTAGCAAGTCCTCTCCATAACAAAAATAAGACCCGGCCATTTCTGTGTTCTTTGTCTATACAAGCCCGCCCTAATTCAAAAGCATCTGAAAGTATGCTATTCGGAAGCGCATCAATTTTAAATTCATTTGCTGTATAAAAACCTTCACCCTCTTCTGCGCTTTCATTATCCTGTACTCTGTAAGTACCTATTACCTGATTCGTTTTGTTTTCAATGACTATCAGATGATCACAATACTGGTCATATTTATCTTCATCCATTTTAGAATCATATGATTCCTGAAGCCCCTCTCCCAATTCAACATTAAAAACATAAAACCTTAAACGAAGAGCTGATTCTATTTCATCTCTATTCTTAGCTAAACGTACTGAGTATTTACCACTTGAAATTTCCCAATCGCTTTTTTTATGTATTCTCTTATCAGTGAATTTCATAACGAGTTTTTTCTTAAATATATCCTAAATCTAACTACACAGTATCAAGAAAGCTTCACATTTATGTTAACAAATTATAGCTGTTTAAATCAAAATGGTTTGATAACTTAGATAACAATGCTCTACTATAAAGAATATATAAAATCTAAAGAAGCCGATTGGGTTGTTTTTGTGCATGGTGCCGGTGGCAGCTCAAGTATATGGTTCAGCCAAATCAAATCTTTCAGAAAGGAATTTAATGTACTCCTTCTAGATCTGCGAGGTCATGGTAAATCAAAAGACCTCCTTCAGAAGTATTATGAAGAAAATTATTCTTTTGAAAATATAAGCCGAGATATTCTAGAGGTGATCGATCATCTGGAAATTAAAAAAGCCCATTTCGTTGGGGTATCATTAGGCTCAATTATTATTCGGTCATTAAGTGAAATTGCTCCTGAACGTGTAAATTCAGCAATTCTTTGCGGTGCAATCACAAGAATGAATATTCGATCACGGATTTTAGTTTTTATTGGTCACCTTTTTAAAAGAATAGTTCCTTATATGTGGCTTTATAAATTCTTTGCATGGATAATTATGCCCAGAAAGCGGCATGAAAAATCCAGAAACCTGTTTATTGGAGAGGCAAAAAAGCTGGCTCAAAAGGAATTTATAAAATGGTTCAAACTGACCAATGAGGTAAATCCCCTTCTAAGATACTTTAAAGAAAAAGAAACCAGTTCACCCATGCTTTATGTTATGGGAGAAGAAGATTATATGTTTTTACCCCCGGTTAAAAACATAGTAAAAAACCATAAACTGGCCTACCTTGAAATAATAGAAGACTGCGGGCATGTTTGTAATGTCGAAAAACCGGAAATTTTTAATGAAGTTTCTATAAACTTTCTTAAAAAGTACTCCGGGGCTTAGTTTTCTTCTTTAAATTCGACTTCCGGCTGCAATGTAAACAGCCAGGTTCCGGGATCACCTTCTATTCTCATTCTTTTTGTTGTTTCAACGGCCTCATCATAATCCGAAAAGGCATAATAAGCCACATAATTAAAGCGGGTACCCGGATGAAAAAGAATTCTTGATTCAAAGCCTTGCGAATCTAAAGTATTAGAAAAATTAGTTGCATTCTTTGGCACGATAAATGAGCCCCCGACAACAAAGTATTTTAAATCAGAGTTATCTTCCTGAACTTCTCCATTTTCTCTTTTTGCTAAATACTCATTTAAATCAAAAGCTTTAGGAACAACTACCATTAACTCAGGATCTTTAATCGGCATTGAAAGATTTTTAAGTTCTTCCTTCTGATTCTCTGTCAACTCTTCTTCTTGCAAAGGTTTTTTGTCCTCAACTTCTTCCTCTGGAAGCTCAATGCCTTTTATTTCTTCACTAGTAACAGTGGAAGTATCTGGTTCATCATCTCTGACTGGAGGAACAACCGGATCAGCTTTTTCCATTACATAATCCATTTCATTCCGGAAACGGTTTCTGGCGTTAGTTAGAATGGTTCCCTTCGATTGTAGTTTATCATTCATTCTTTCGGATAAAGTCTTTTCCAGTTCTGCTTGAATGATAATGACCAATTCATTTTCAATTTTATCAGTTGAATTATAACCAAACAGATATTTTAGCCCAAAAAACCATCCCGGCAGATCTTTCAGAATCGGAACTCCTCTTCTTATCTGTGTTTCAGAAGTTGTATATAAACCGGCTACAGCAGTTGCTTCGCCATCTAATAATAAAGTTTTAGTGGTTACTTCCTGCTTTCTGATAACCGTACTAACAGCATCAGGTTGGGCATTCGATCGCTCAGCAGCAATATCAAGATGGATAAAAGTGCTATCATTATAGTCAATGATGGTTGGTGTAACTGTAAGTATTGTACCTGTACTGAAAAATTCATCAGTAACATTACCAGCAAAATCTCTTTGCTTCACAGAAAAATCCTGACCGTCTTGAATTTTCCCTTCTTCACCGTCTACTACTTTAATTGAAGGAGTAGCTATGATACTTCCCAAGTTATTAGATTCAAATGTACTGAAAAGTGCTTGAACACTAATTCCCGGGCCGATTTCTCCCAGATTAACCAAAGCATTAAATACACTTTGTGAAACCTGGTTAGCATTCGATGAACTCACGGAAACAAATTGATCTGCAAAAGCAGTTTGAGGTATAGAAGCATCCGAATCAGCCCCTATAAAATCCTGAATATTAGCCGGAACATTATTTGTAAGTGTTGACCAATCTATACCAATTTCAGCAAGTGCTCTTTTATTTCCTTCAAAAAAAGTTGCGTTTATTCTAACTTCTCTCGTGTCTATATTCGCTAAAATCTCGCCTGATTCACCTCCTGCAGTTCCTCCACTTTGTGCATTATTCCCTGAAGTTCTATCTGTTGTTTCTACAGGAACTACTATTTCGTAATAATCTGGTTTTATAACCAGCTGTAGATTTTGAATTTTCACTATATAATTCAAAGCTTCTTTCCAGTACATTGGAGGCAAACTAACGCCAATCGATCCGGAATAGCCTGAGAGATCAACTATAAATTTGTTCTCATATTCCTGAGCAAATTGATTAAATATTTCAATTGCTTCGGTGTAGCTTGTACTTCTGTCAAAAGTTACAATCTCATCAGGGTTAGTATACTCCCGGAAAGGATTGGTTGTTTGAGCATATAAATTGTGACTGAAAATCTGTGTAAAAAAGATTAACAGTAAGGAAACGCCAAATAATTTTTTTGTAATCTGCATTGTAGATAATTTCATCTTTCCACCTTTAAAGTGAATATTTCTTGAATCCCGCCTTTGTCCAGATTGAATATAGCTTCTTTGTTTTCTGAATCAATTTCTCTTAGATAACCTAAATAGACTTTATCCCCTGGTTTCAAAATTTTAGTCTCACCAGTTTGATCAATAATAAATATTCTTGTGCTTGTTAAACCAATTAATCTGGATTGCTCAATATTTGTTAAGTTATCAACATTTGCGGGTACTGAATTGAGCACAAGAGGCTTCAAGGGATTAAATACAGAGATAGTTGGGTTAATTCTGAATTTTTGTTGAATATCGGAAGCTGTTTCAAAAATAATTTTTTGATAGTAACTGTTTAATGTCAATGTAAAGTCTACATAATCTTGAGTTGCTTCTCCAGTAGCAGGTGTCACATTCACATTTTCAATCTTATTTAAATAAAGACTGTTCTCAATTTTATTGATAAATGTTACGAAATCAGAATAAATCCCTGTACCTACTATTCTTGACTGTAGAATTCCATATTGATTATTCACAACAGAATCTTGATATGTAAAATCATAGAATAGTTCGAGATTTTCGTCATTGATTTCACTTAAATAGTCATATACATCGTCAGGATTATTGTATGTATATAGTTTTTTATCATAATTTTGAACAATGTCTTTAGCTTTATTGAATCGCTCTAACAAAGGAGGATATTTGTCTCTTATAATTGTCTTATTATTATAATCGGTGTTTAGTGATTCCAACTCAGTGGCTAAATCGTTTATTTCTGCTTGTTGTACAAATTTAATATAAGTAAAAGCAGTTCCTGCTATTAATAATAGAGTAACTAATAAAATTAAAGAATTTCTTAAGGCGTAGGACATATTATTATTGATTCCCTCCCAATACTTCTTTTAAACCCTGAGCACTTTCCGGAGTATATCTTTCAGGATCGGCCACAACTTCAGAAACATTGTAAGTAAAAGAAAAAACCTCTTTGTCTCTTATTAAGATTCGCTGAACATCTTTTAAAACAGCTTTGTTAAACATATCTGCTACCATAGGAATCCTGTTTCTGTAAATAGCAATACCATTAAGGTCTATTCCGGATTCACTAGATTCAGAAAAGCTTGTCAACCAAATAGAATCGATATTATCAATACCTTTATTTATTAAATCCAGAGTGACCGACCATTTTAAAGTTTCTTCACTTAATTGATCTAATAATTCAAGCTTAGTTTGTATACCTGCCAACTCAGAATTGATCCTGTTATACTCCTGAACTGTATTTTCGAGTACTCTTATTTCTGCTTTTCGACTTGAAACAGTTTCTCTTAGGCTATTGATTTCTGAAGAATTTGCAAGATAAAAGAAATTTGCGATAGGGAATACAGAAATAATCAAAGCTACAAGTAAAAAGCCATGCCATTGCAGCTTAAAAATTTTCTGACGGTCTTTAACATATGAAGGTAAGAAACTTATATCAGGATAAAACTGCTTTTGAAAACCTGCATCAGCCCAAGCTAATGAAATCGCCGATGTGAAAGATGATACTACTCCGGGTTCGAAACCATTTGTATCAAAGATCTCATCGTCATATATAAACTCAGAAACTTCTATATCAGGAAATCTGTCTTCAAAAAACTCAATGGCATGGTTGTCCAGACTGTTGTTACAAAGTATTATTCGATCCAGGTTGGGTACCTCACCAGTATCTAACTGAAAAAGAATTTTACTGAATACAGTGTTCAGGAATTTTTTTGAAGATGAACCTTCAGTTATAATAGGAGAAATGCTAAGGAGGTCTTTACCTTTCAGAAAAATAACTCTACAACTTTCTTCACTATACTGAACTAAAGCAGTAATACTTTCAAGCTCTACATTGTAATTAGCCCGAAATAAACCTACAATTAACGCTTCATCCGGTAATACCTCATTTATAGTAACTTTACCACTATAAATACTTTCCGACTGGTGTATTAATTGTAGAACATGTGGAGCTTCATCAATAGAAACTAACAGTAGAGAACCATCATCTCTAATTGTAGTTGAGTAAAAATCTTTTCCTTTTGGAGAACCATAGAGAGATTCTAAGCGATCATCTACAATTATTTGAAGATCTTTTTTCTTTATAGAAGAAAAATCTATATCTCTCAAAATCTGAAAAATAGTAGCTCCTGAAGGGATATTTACGCTTAATTTAACTTTTGACGAGTCTAAGTCATTAAGAATATTATATATAAGAACTTCATTGCTACCTGCCAGCTCAGAATCGGCCTCAACAGCCATATCATCTACATTCAGGATAGAATCGTCATCTTCAAAATCATCTAAATCCAGATCTAAGTCTAATTCATCCGATTGATCTTCAACATCAGATTCCTTCTCTTCATCAAGCAGATCGAAATTACTATCATCTTCGATTCCAAATATGCTTTCATCTTCAATATCATCAAAAGCGTCAAATATTTCCTCTTCTGGATCTTGAGAAATCCCCCCTTTTTGAAGAGCATTTACAAGCTTGATCTTGTCTATTTTTTCAAGCGTTGCAATTTTTTTGGATACACTAATTCTTGCGATCTTAATAAAGTCGTCTTCTAAAGAAAATCCTGTATATAGTTTAGTTCCAGCCATCTAATTAATAACTTGTCTCACTTAATAGTTGTACTATTTTCGACTTATTGTTGGAATAATTAACTGCATTTTCCTTAGAAATTTTACCTTCAGTATACAATCGTTTCAGGTCCTGCTCCAAAGTATTCATGCCTTTCTCACTTCCTTCCATTAACATCTGGTAAATTTCGCTAATGTTATTGTTTCTTATAGCTGCTTTTACTGAGGAATTCGCTATGAGAACCTCTTTAGCCAACACTCGCTTCCCATCTAAGCTCGGAACCAGCTTTTGACTAATAACACATGTTAGAACATCAGCTAAACGAGCACGAACACGATTCTGCTCCTCTGTTGGCACTTCTCCTAATATTCTTTCGATACTATCCATTGCTGAAGAAGTATGCAAAGTACTAAATGTTTTATGACCAGAATCAGTAATTTCTAAAGCTGTCATTATGGTTTCAGGATCTCGAAGCTCACCAATTACTATAATATCAGGATCTTGACGCAAAGCTTGTATTGCTCCGGCCTTAAAAGATTCTACATCTCTGCCAACTTCTCTGTGTCTTACCACAGACTTGATTGGCTTATGTATTAACTCAACCGGAGAGGATATAACAACAATGTGCGAATCTACGGTTCTGTTATTAGCATCAATTATAGTATCAAGAGTAGAAGACTTACCCGATCCTGTAATCCCTGTAATTAAGCTTAATCCATATTTATAATATTTTAAACTCAGCGCTTTAGCTACTTCCGCATTAACTCCTAAACTTTTAAAAGGACGGATTGTATTATCAATTCGTCTCATATTCATTGCTAAATGCTCTAAATCAAAGTAAATATCTACTCTAAATCGTTGGTTCTTACCGCTTCCAATTTCAATTCCATAGGAAAAATCTAAGTTTCGATCTCTTAAGAGCAATTTTCTTTGGCTGTTTACCAATATGTTCAAGAGTAAAAAATCGGTAGCTTCTACCGAAAAATTCTGAGGACTGTTATCTGGTGATTTATCCCCAAAAATTCTATACCAAATTTTACCTCTACATCCTGCCCCACCTAAATCTATATCCGAAGCCTCGTTCTTCAACATTTTAAGTAAAAAGCTATCTAGAACAGCTTTTAGATCAATACGAAGCTTTTCCGGTTGATCATCCAGAATCTGGCTCATTTTTATAAAAAGCTCGTCTCCTCTGGCAGTGAAAGGAATTTGCTCAATTAAAGGCGCTGTGAGCGTATTTAGAATATGTTCTTTGCTAGCCGTTTGCATATAAAATCATATAAAGAAATCACTGTTATAGATGATTTCCCATCAAGATTGTTACATAAATATACTTAATCTGGTTAGTTTATCTTACCAGGTATTATCATTAAGTAATCTTTTTTTGAGGTTTAGTAACTGTACGTTCATGTTACTAATTTTTCTTTGCTGTATTTCGATGATATTCTTTGTAAAGATATTGAACAATTTTTCTGGTTTTTTCCTGAAAAAATTCAGTGCATCATACCGTTCATACCTTAATAATATTGTATCTGTTTCAGAAGTTACCTTAGCCATTCTACTGTTTTTACTGAATAAAAAGGCTTCTCCTAGAAAATTACTTTCAGATAATGTTGCTAATTGAATTCCGTCTTTCCAAATTGCTACTTTACCCGACGCTACTAGATACGCAGAGTTAACATTTTCAGATTCGTTAATAATGTTATCGCCAGCCATATAGCGTTCTTCAACACCGGTTTGTAAGAATTCCAAAACGTCTTCATAGTGAAAATTACGCAACAATAAAGGAGGTTCCTTAAGAAACTTCTTTAAGTAGTCAGGCATTTTATCATGGTTTTTTTCTTGCATATCCATTTGTTTTCTTCCCCGTACACTAAATATCGCTAAAATGATTAACTAATATTTAATAAGTTATCTAATATTTCAAATTAATCTTCTAAAGTTCCTGCAATTATTTCTTCAATTGTAGTTATACCTTCTTTAATACGTTCACGCCCCGAACCTCTAAGGGTTAACATACCTTGAGACATAGCTAAATCTTTTATAGCCTGTTCATCTATATCTCCACCTGATTCCAGAACAAGTTCTTTTATCTCTTTTGAGAAATATAAAGCTTCGTGAATTGCTGAACGACCTTTAAAGCCAGATTGACCACAAATTTCGCAACCTACTGCTTTATAAAATGTTGTTTGCTCGTACTCCTCATCAGTAAAACCTATACCTTTTGCAACTTCTACATGTGGTTTAAACTCTTCTTTACAATCCTTACATAAACGTCTTACCAACCGCTGTGCCATAACCAGATTAACTGCATTTGCGATCAAGAATGGTTCAACCCCCATTTTAAATAAACGAGAAACTGCACTAGGGGCGTCATTTGTGTGTAAAGTAGAAAAAGTAAGGTGACCGGTATTGGCTAATTTAATTGCAATTTCTGCTGTTTTCAGATCCCTCATCTCACCTACCAAAACAATATCAGGATCATGACGGAGAATTCCACGTATTGACTGATCAAATGTCATATGATTACTGATCTTCAGCTGCCTTGCTCCTTCAATTATATACTCTACAGGTTCCTCAATTGTAAGAACATTCTTAGTAGGGTCAATAACAGAATATAGAGCTGCAACAAGAGTGGTTGATTTACCACTACCTGTAGGTCCTGTAATTATAACAATTCCGGAAGGTTGGCTTATTGCTTTTACAAAATTGGCTTTTGCCATTTTTTGCAGACCTAATAAATCGAGATCACGGATTACTTTTCTGTCATCAAGAACACGAATTACAATCGACTCAAATTTTCTATCGTATTGATTACCGACTATGGGCATAATAGAAACCCTGTACCGAATACCTACCCCATCAATTTGCCGTTGAATAAATCCATCCTGAGAGGCATCTCTTTCAAATCTGTCTACATTACGTGTTTTATCCTTAACTACAGCAGAGATAGCTTCTGGTTTAACATTTTTCTGCTGATACCATAGCTGTAGTTTTCCATCAGTTCTAAAGCGAATATCAGTAGTAGTTGGACCACTGGGGACAATGTGCAAATCACTAACTCCTTGCCTAACTGACTCTACTAACATACCTTCTACCAATGAGTTAAGCATGCTTTGATTGATCTCTGCATCAATCTCTTCTTCATTAATAGACTCTTCTTCCTCAGCCTCTAACTGAGTTTCCTCATAGTCTATTTCTTCTAAAAGATCCAGGAATTCATTCTTCTGCTCATATACGTTTGAGAGAATTTCCTCTATAAATTCGTATTTACAGTAAACAAGTTCTGTTTTTTTGAAATTAAGCTTTTGAATTACACCTTGGATATTGGGATCAGATGGATCCGCAGCAGCTACCGTAATAGAATTAGGTGTTCTGTGAAAAGGAACAGCTTTCAGAACAACTAATTCGTCAATTACATCATTATTAAGCTCTTCAACATTTTTTTTAATATGCTCAATTATTTCTTCTGAAACTGATTCAGCATCTTCTAAAACTTCTTTAAAGGCATAAATTTCGGCAATTTCTTTCATTACAATATGCCGGTTTAAGTCCAGATCCTGAAAAAGAATCTGCCCTAAACGTCTGGTACTATTCTCCGGCTCTTGCTCTAAAATATCTAGAGCTTGTTGTAATTGTTCTAAAGCTATTACGTTCTTTTTTACAAGAATATCGCCGATATGTCTTCGGATGTTTATCTTACCCATTAAGCATTTGGCTTAATTACAGCTGATTCTGAAGAAACTACAGTTATTCCGATTAATGCAATCATTATAAATAAATTCACAAATAAACTTATAGTATCTATTACGGATTGCATACGGTAAGTGGTTTGGACTTCATAATATTCAGCGAGTTGTTTAGCATTCTCACGCAATGAACCAGATTCAGCACCCAATCGGAATCTACTAATCGCAGTTCTGGTAAACACACCGGTCTCTTCAATAGATTCAATTAATCCTGCTCCATCTTTAAGCATTTTTTTAATAGCAACTTCCTTTATACGTTTTTCCATATAAGTGTTTCTACATGCTTCGCTTGCAACCTTGATCACTTCGATGTTTTGCCCGGAGCCACTATAAAGGGTATAAAATACTCTTGAAAAAATCTCAATACTTGTTTTATGAAGTAAATCTCCGATTACAGGGATTTTAATTATATACTTATCTAAAAAAAGCTTTCCTTTTGGAGTTTTAAAATAATAAATAAGACCTGCAATTGGCCCCAGTATACTCAATATCAGCATAACCCAGTTTGCTTCTAACCAATAACTTAACTGAAGTGTTGCGGCTGTCATTGGAGGTAACGTAATTCCCATATCCACAAATAGTTCAGCAGTAGCTGGGAAGATATAGCCTACGTAAAAAAGTACCACACCAATTACAGCAATTACTGTTACAGCAGGCATCATTAACGATCTTTTCAGATTCTTTTTAAATTCAGCGTCACGCTCAAGAAACTTGGCCGTACTTTCAAATACTAAGGCCATGTTACCTGATGTAGAGGCTACGCTAAGCATATAAGCAGCAAATTTTCCAAAAATATCTTCGTGCTTGCCATAAACTTCAGATCCTTCTTTACCGTCCTTAAGATCTTTTTGAATGGTTTTAATAACTTCTTTCATTCTCTTGTTAGCAGTGTCTTCATACAAGAGATTTAAAATTTCATCAAATGTAAGTTGTTGTTTTAAAAGATCAGCGGAAAGGCTGATAAATGTAACAACTTCAGTATGAGGTACCCCACCCTTAAAATCGAAGAGCTTTTTATTAATGCTAACAATTTCATACCCTAACTTTACAAGAGCCTTTTCAACTTCCTCTTTACTATAAGCTTCCTGTTCACCTGTCAACTTGGGTTTGCCGGGACGCTTTACCTTATAAGAGAAAGTAGATTTTTGTTCTAAAGACTTTACATTTAACCCATTAGTCTTAGTTAACCGATCCACTTTAATTTGTGCATCCTTTTTGTTCTCAGCTTCAAACTCTTTAAGGATTACTTTTCCACCATTTGAAACCGCTTTTAAACGAAATTGCGCCATTTCTTTAGAGTTTTAATTCCAGATTATACCAAATTGATTAATAACAGCTGTGAGAGTATCAGATCTATCTAATGTTGCAGCAGAAATTTGAAACTGATCACTTTCTGCGATAATGTTAAAATAATAGCCATTATAACTGGTAGTATCTAATCCTAATTCATTGAAAGTAATATTTAAAAAACTTCCACCTCCCCCTCCTAATTCTCTGGGTTTTTTGTAATAGGCTATAGCCATACTAGAACCATCTAAGAGATCTTGCCTTATTGCACTTTTTTCAGACTCCTTTTGAGCCTCTTGAAACATAGTTATTGCTACAACGGTCATTATCCCAACTACAACAGTTACAAGAATCATCACTATAAGTTGTTGCTGTCCCATAAGTCACATTTTGTTAGGCAAAAAAAAGGACTCCATAAGCATGGAGCCCTTAAATATACGATTTCTTAACTGTATCAGTTAGAATCAGTCCAAGTCAAATCATCTCTAGTAGCTGTAGCTGCCATTGTATTATCAGCAGTTGAACCCATAGCAGTTGCTAAAGTTGAAGCATCATAAGCTGGATCACTTGCAGGATGTGCAGTGATAGTAAAGCTTGTAGCACCAGCAGCGCTAATTACATACTTACCATTTGCATTAACAGCGCTTAAGAAGCCTGTTTGAGCAATAGTATCAGATGCGAATGAAATGTTGTTAAAAGTCACACTTGCAAAAGTCTGACCACCACCACCTAACTGAGTAGGCTTCATGTAATAACCTTGAGCAGAAGCTGCGATGTTTGCAACATCCTGACGAACTGCATCTAAGTTAGCAGAATCAGCAGCACTTGAGAAAGTGTTGATAGCTACTACAGTTGCAATACCTACGATTATTGTTACTAGTATAACTAGAAGTAATTGTTGTTGTCCCATTGGGTATACCTATTTATTGTTGATTGTTTGTTGTTAATATAATTTATAAAACAATTTCTTAAAACAATTTCTAAAAGTAAATTAGAAATTGTTTATCCGTGTTAAGCTTATCTAATCACAAGAGTGTGTAGTTTATGAAAAATTACAAAATATATTCAGTTCATTTTTTGATACAGTTTTGTAATAATTGGTTAACCTGGATGTATATGTAGTATCGACATTTTTTTGATGGACTTTAAGTCCTTATGTTAAAAATTCAAATAATGTATATGAAATACAGTTCAGCCAAGCCTTATTTTATTTTGTTTTCATTGTGGTTACTGGTTTTTTCGGCCAGTAGTCAAATAATGATCATAGCTCCTATCCTTCCAGAAATAGGAAACGCACTGAATACTCCCGTAGAATTACTCGGAAACTTGATTACTGTTTATGCAGTAATGGTAGGTATCTTTGCTATAATAATGGGGCCCTTTTCAGATAAAATTGGCCGACGAAAAATACTATTGATAGGTACAGGCGGAATGGCTTTATTTTTATTCTGCCATACACTTGTCGTGGATTTTAAAAGTTTTTTAATAGTCAGAGCTATGGCTGGCATGGCTGGCGGGGTTTTAAGTGGTGCAGCGGTTGCATACGTTGGAGATTATTTTCCATATGAAAAAAGAGGTTGGGCAAATGGATGGGTAATGAGTGGAATAGCAGTTGGACAGATTCTCGGAATCCCACTGGGAACTTTTTTAGCCGAACAATTCGGATTTAAATCTCCTTTCTTAGTTTTTGGGATAGTGATGTCGCTTACATTTATTCTGATCTATTTAAAAGTTCCTCAGCCAAATGTTGAACTTCATACTGATAAACTTACCATTCTTTCTACTTTTACTAAATACCTGAACCTACTTAAGCGGAAAGATGTGAGTTTTGTTGCTCTCTGCTATTTGTTAATGTTTTTAAGTTTATCTGTTTTTATAATTTACTTTCCCACATGGTTGGAAGACTCCTTTGACTCTTCATTAACTACTATTGGATATATATTTGCTGTCGGTGGTATTGCTAATGTTATTGCAGGCCCTAGTTCCGGATGGATATCGGATAAAATTGGTCGCAAAAATATGATTATCACATCATGTTTGGGGCTTTCTGTTTTAATGGTAGGCACCACTTTTTTTATTAATGAACTCTCCTTTGCTTTTATTTTATTTCCGGTTGCCATGATATTAATAGCAATGAGAATCAGTCCTTTTCAAGCGCTATCCTCAGAGTTAGTTAAATCTAATAACCGAGGTACTATGATGAGTTTATTAGTAGCGATAGGGCAAGTTGGTTATGGCCTGGGGGGTACAGTTGCAGGTCCACTCTATTCATTGCATGGATATGCAAGTAATACTTATTTCGGTGCATTTTCCATATTTATAACGGCTTTCGTGGTTTGGAAATTTGTACCGGAACCAAAACTAAAATCAACACCCATACCTGAACCATCGATTGTAGAATAAGTTAAAGATACTAGATTAAGGTATATGTTTACCTTTTTAAGAAATTAACTTTCCAAGACGATAAAATAATATGTAACTTTACTCTCTTTTAATTATCTCTTTAGGAAAAAGTCATGAAAAAATATCATCTCCTAAGTCTGTTTGTTCTCTTTCTATTTGTAACCATCAATTCATGCAGTTCAACTGATGACGACGTTATTATAACAGGTCAGGTTTCTGATGCTGATTCTGGTGACCCTATCGAAGGTGCCACCGTAGAGATAGTGTCTCCTGAAGAATTGGTTGATTTTGTAAAAACTAACTCTTCAGGTAATTTCGAATTTACAGATATAAGCATAAATGAAGTAACTGATATCTCTCTTACTGCTTCCTCTGCTAATTATGGAGATGTTTCCCGAACATTAAAAGCTGCTCCTTCTGATGTTTTAAATAATATTGATTTTGAATTAACCTCAAATGATTCCCAAGGACCCGATGATTCCGGTGGTGATGAAGTAAGTGGTGATCCTGAAGGAGCTGCTGCAATTATTCTAGAATCCCTTTCTTCCGAATCAATAAATATCAGACAAACCGGAGGTAACATTAGTTCCAGATTTACCTTTTCTGTAGTTGACTCTGCCGGCAGAGCAATTAATACTGAAGGAGCTGTTGATGTTCAGTTTTCAATTATAAAAGGCCCAAATGGAGGAGAATCTGTTATTCCTGATCGTGTAACAACGAATGCTAATGGGCAAGCAGTAACCAGCTTGTTTAGTGGTGATTCAGCGGGTGTAGTAAGAGTAAGAGCGTTAATAGAGCGACCGGATATTGGTTTAACCATTATTTCCGATCCAATTCTAGTAGCTATAAATGGAGGTTTCCCTGCTCCGGATAGATTTTTTGTTGCTTCTGCCAATACAAATTTAGAAGGTTTTGGACTAATTTCCGGAAATAATTCATCACTTGAATATGACATTGTTGCAAGTGTAGGAGATATGTTTGGTAATCCTGTCAAACAAGGTACAGCTGTCGACTTCAGAACAATTGGAGCCGGAATTATCGAAGGTTCAGCATTAACAGATGCTTTTGGAACAGCAAGAGTAAGGCTCAGACCTGATGGTAGTCGTCCTACATCAGATCCTCTGGGAACTGGTTTTTTTACTGTTAGAGCAAAAACAGTAGACGAAAATAATGATTATGTTGAAAGCGAACTAAAGCTCTTGTTCACAACTCCACAGGCTTTGATTTCAATAAATCCTAATTCTGTTAATATTCCTGCCAACGGTTCTCAAGCTTTTACCTATACTGTTACCGATGAAAATGGAAACCCAATGTCAGCAGGTTCAGAGATAAGTGTAAGTGTAGCTACTGGCTTGGAGGCTTCAGGGGATGTAGGATTTTCATTAGGAGACTTTACAACTCCGGGCGCTGGTAGTACTGAATTTGGTTTCACTGTTTCGGATACCGATGATGAAAATTCAGATGTAATTGGCACCTCAATTACAATCACAGTCACTTCAGCGGGAACAGGTTCAACTACATCTTTAACCATTCAAGGTACTCGCGCAAAATCAGGTGGATGGAAGTTCGATCCGAAAGATTCAGAACAAATTTTTATAGAAGGCAAGAAATAAATTTTAGAAATATTACAGACAAAATGTTCGATTACAACAGTACTTTATACAAACAATTCCTTAAAAATTTCAGAAATAATCCCGATCAAAAAAAGATTATTGTATTCGCTGGAAACTTTTCAGGTAACAGAACCTTTGCTTTATCACAGTTTGAAACTGAAGTTTTGGGAGAGACAAAGAAAATTTCTTTAAATGACTATATATCAGCTTCAGAACAGGACACTTATAAAAACCTTGACGCCCTTTTTAACGAGCTCAAAACAATTAACTCATTGGTCATTTTTAAAGATGCAGAGCAATTATGTGGGGTTTATGTAGGACACACTTATTCTGTAGTTAAATATGCTACCCCTCAGGAAAAATATTTTATTAAAAAATTAAAGGAGCTGAATTGCTCTTGTATTATCGAATTTGAGAACGAAAACCATTTGGATAAAGCTATAGAAAGAGTTGCTGATGCAATTGTAAGATTTAGAGTTCCTTCTTCAGTAATTGAAAAGGTTTTTTTCTGGTTAAGCCAAGTAAGAGTAAACGGCTCTAACCTTCCCTCCCGTCGCCCTATCTAACTAAATGGAGTCAAGTGAGGAGAACCAATTAGAAGAAGATTCAATTTGGAGTGAAATAAAGGCCTCACTTTCAGGAACAGACAAAGACTTCACTAAAGGAAGCATCGGAAAAGCAATTCTGGTTCTTTCTATTCCCATGGTCCTCGAGATGCTGATGGAGTCAGTATTTGCTGTTGTTGATATCTTCTTTGTTTCTAAATTAGGAGCTGAAGCTATTGCAACAGTTGGGATTACGGAATCACTAATGACTTTGATCTACGCCATTGCTATAGGCTTTGCAATGGCTACTACCGCTGTTGTATCCCGAAGGTTCGGAGAAAAAAAACTACGATAAAGCATCAATAACAGCCGTTCAAGCTATAATAGCTGGTATCTTGGTATCAACTCCTATTGCTGTTTTTGGTGGACTCTTTGCCCCTGAATTACTTGTTTTGATGGGTGCTACCGGACAAATTGTATCTGAGTTCTCTGTCTACACAACTATAATGTTCAGCACCAACTTTGTGATCATGCTGATCTTTGTGATTAATTCGGTTTACAGAGGAGCCGGAGACGCTAATATTGCTATGCGTACCTTAATCATAGCTAACGGAATTAACATTTTTTTAGATCCTTTGTTGATTTTTGGGATATGGATCTTTCCGGAAATGGGTATTGCCGGAGCAGCTGTTGCAACATCTATAGGGCGTGGAATTGGAGTTGGATACCAGTGTTATAAGCTTTTTGATGGAAAGACTAGAATTAATGTTTTGAAAGAACATCTTGTTCTGAGATGGGATATCATGTCTAATTTGATCAGAGTTTCACTTGGTGGAATTGGCCAATTTATTATAGCAACTAGCAGCTGGATCGGTTTAGTTAGAATTATTGCTGAGTTTGGCAGTGTTTCTTTGGCTGGTTATACCATTGCTGTTCGAATTTTAATTTTCTCGATTTTACCATCCTGGGGTATGAGTAATGCTGCGGCAACTTTAGTAGGACAGAATCTTGGAGCAAATCAGCCTGAAAGAGCTGAAAGGTCAACCTGGATCTCTGCTTTTGCAAACATGGTCTTTCTTGGTATTGTTGGCTTAATATTCTTTACTAATGCGGAGCTTTTAATGGGAATTTTTACTTCTGATGAAGCCATTATTGATGTCGGAGCCAGGTGTTTACGAATAATGAGCTATGGTTATTTGGCCTATGCTTTTGGGATGGTAATTATTCAGGCCTTTAATGGAGCCGGAGACACCTTCACTCCTACCCTTATCAATTTAGTTTGTTTTTGGATCGTTGAAATTCCTCTGGCGTATTTTTTAGCAATGCATTTAGGACTGGCAGAAGAAGGCGTTTTTTATTCAATAGTTGTTTCTGAAACTTTATTGGGAATAATTGGCTTTATATTATTCAAACGTGGTAAATGGAAAACAATACAAGTTTAAATGAAAGTTACAATCACATTAGACCGGTCAGGTCGCAGAGGCAAAGAAGTAACCCTCATCAAAAATATTCAACATAATCCTCAACACATCGAAAAAATTGCCAAAAAATTAAAGGGGCAATTAGGAACCGGTGGAACCGTGAAAGGTAAAACGATTGAGATACAAGGAAACCATGTTGAGCGCGTAAAACCCCTCCTTGAGAAAGAAGGTTTTACTTTCTAAAGCGAAACCTTGCTTTCTTGTCTTGGGTCCAGATCGTATAATGAAGAAGCAGTAGCTTGAACCGTTTTATACCATTCATTTCCATACTTATCGTTGATGGTATAGAAATCTGCAAAATCAGGCTTTCGAAGATTCATCTTCCATTCCTGAGTCTTTGATTTAAATGAAGGATCAATATGCATGAGCTCATGGTAAAGCACCATTTCTTTGGTTTTAGTATCAAGCATATCCCATAATTCCCCGGAAAGCTCTATCAGATAATCGTTACCGGAATAGTACTTCACTTCTCTGGTTGCCTTCATACACTTTGCAGCTCTCTGTTTAGAGATGTTGGGGTACACCAAAAAGTAACCGATCTCTGCGGGACCAAACTCCATATTGTTTTTTTCAATTACATCTTTAGCGATCTTCTCCACTTCGGGAGATTCCATTAATTGTTTATCACTTGATGTTACTTCTACCGGCTTCAATAAATCGTTATCGTTCATTCCTGATTTTTTCTTTCTTTTTGAATAATTACTGTTGATGCTACTATTGAGTATTCGATTTGCTCTCCTTGTATATTCTTACTGCTTTTTCCTGCATCTTCTGCATAATGCTTTGCTTTATCTTCAGATAAAACTTTCTTGCTTAGCTCTCCGATAATAGTGACCTCTTTTCCTTCTGAATCAGTTGGCACAAAGAAACCGTAATCTTTAAAAGTGATACGAGCGGAGTAATCTCCTTCCTGAGCTATAAAAAAACAGCCTTTTTTTTCACATACTTCTGTTATCGATGTAGTAACTACTACTGAAGAAGAGCCCTTGTCATCACTCGTTAAAACTTCTGTAAGTGATTTAGAGTTCTCAAAGTCTTCAACATTTGCTCCATAAATCTCAAAATAGTTCGTAACCCGTACAGGTTCAGAGAGTTTAATTACTTTTTTTGTGTCTTGAGCGAAGGCACTCGATCCTAAAAGAATCGTTAATACAAGTATGGATAATGTTTTCATAAAATTCTTTATTAATTGTTGAAATGAAAATACTAATTAAGCTATCAATTGTTAACCTTGATTATTAATTATTCTATATTAAGTGATACGTCAATTTTTAAATACTTTGTATTGAAAGCTTTTTTTTCTGCAGTTTTTGGTTTCGGATTTGGTATATTTGTTGAAGGCTTTTCCCGGATTATCATATCATTCTTTCATAAACAAGAATTCTATTTTTTTGGAATAGAGTCTTTACCGGGTTTTTCATGGATACTTATTATTTATATCGTATCATTTATGGCAACATGGCTTGGAGTCATGTTAGCACTTAGTATGGCGGATCCAAACTCAAAAAAAGCATTTTATGTCATTAGCTCTTTGATCGTACTTTGGATAATTTTTGAAACTTTGGCATCAATCAAAGTAGTACCGACATGGTATTTAATGACTTTTCCTATTACCTCTTTACTTGGTTTATTTACAGCAAATTACACTTACAATCTTAATAAAACTCACAATGCGACTTCTGATTCTTAGCATCTTTCTAATTACAGCATTAAACTGTTCTTCTAACATAGAATATTCGGTTAAGGAATTCCCTTCTCCAAGTGGAGAAAATGCTTCATTACCACGACTTTTTACTGATAATACCGGCACAGTTTATCTTAGCTGGATAGAATCTAAGGGAGATACTTCTTCCCTTTTTTATTCTTCTCTTGCTGATGATGAGTGGACTAATCCAACATTGATCAGTGAGTCTGATAGCTGGTTTGTAAACTGGGCGGATTTTCCTTCAATTATTGGTAAAGATGGAAAAGCTATCGCCGCGCATTGGCTGCAAAAAGTTCCCGGAGGCACCTATGCCTATAATGTTAACATTGCCGGTGCTACAAACGAATGGCAAAATGTCTTAACTCCTCATAAAGATAATACACCAACAGAACATGGCTTTGTAAGTTTGACTCCGGCTTCTGATTCTACCTTTTTAAGTATCTGGCTGGATGGCAGAAACACTGCCGGTTCCGGTGGACATGATAGTCATGATTCTGGTCTTTCTTCTGCAATGACTCTAAGATCAGCATTCATTACTAATGATTTAAAGATTGAAGAAAGTTTTTTAATTGATGAAAGTGTATGCGATTGTTGTGGTACCGCAGTTGTACAAACACAAAATGGATTTATCACAGCATACAGAAACCGCACCGAAAATGAAATTCGAGACATTTACATTTCCCGTTATATGGATGGAAAATGGGAAAAACCAGCATCAGTTCATGATGATAACTGGAATATAGCAGCATGCCCGGTTAACGGTCCCTCCATAGCTGCTAAAGGACAAACAGTGGCTGTTGCATGGTATACCGGTGCTAATGATATATCACGGGTAAAACTGGCTTTTTCTTCAAATGAGGGGAAATCGTTTGAAGCACCTGTAATTTTGGATAACGGTAATCCGCTAGGAAGAGTCGATGTTGAATTTATTTCGAAAAACGAAGTATTGGTTAGCTGGGTGGAAAGAAATATGGAAGACCGATCAAAGGCTTATTTTAAAGCAAAAAGAATATCATCAGATGGAAAAATTCAAAAAGAATTTGAACTCTCATTGATGGAGTCAAGCAGAAAAAGTGGGTTCCCACAAATAAGCAGCTATAAAAATACAATTATAGCTGCCTGGGCTGATGTTAGCGATCAGAATTCTTCTAAAGTTAAAGTCGCTATTCTAGAATAAGAGGAAACTCACCAAAGTTCATTAATTCAGCAATTTTAATACCAATATCAGTATTATCATTCCAGCCGGTGAATTGAATTGCATTGGGACCATAAGCCATCAAAGCTACTGGTACACCGGTGTGATAATCTGTAACCCATTCAACTCTTAACTTATGCGGATCATCCGAGGCTGTCATCATTGTCATGCCACCTGTCTCATGATCGGCAGTAAGTACTACTAAAGTTTCACCATCTTTCTCTGCAAAATCTAAAGCGGCTTTAACAGCGTCGTCAAAGTCTTTCATTTCACGAATTACATACTCTGCATCGTTTCCATGACCACCCCAATCAATCTGACTACCTTCAACCATCAGGAAGAATCCATTTTCATTTGATTCTAATTTTGAAAGAGCTGTATTCGTCATTTCTTGCAATGTAGGAGTCCTGGTCTCACTTTCAATTCCTGAGTTAGCAAACAGTCCTAAAACCTTTCCTGATTCAGAGTTTTGCATCTCTTCTGCAGTTGAAACATATTCATATCCGTTGGATTCAAACTCCTCGATTATATTTCTGTCATCTTTACGTGAGCTTCCTTCTTGATCCTGAGGGATAAAAAACTCCCTTCCTCCACCCAGGAACACATCATTACCGGACGTAACATACTGTTCAGCTATTTCATTTTGGCTTCCTCTGGAGCGTACATGAGAAGCAAAACTAGCAGGTGTGGCATGCGTAATTGTAGAAGTAGCAACTAAACCGGTACTCATCCCCTTCTCTTTTGCTAACTCTAAAAGTGTTTTACAATGAGATCCATCAGAAAGAAATGCGATCATACCATTATCTGTTTTCATACCACAAGAATATGCAGTTGCTCCTGCAGCAGAATCAGTAATTAATGAACTGGAAGATTGAGTTTTAACTATACCTGTAACAGGCATTCGTTGTAAATTTAAATAGCCGTCAGCACCTACTAAATTTAATTGACCTGAAGAAATTTGTGCTAATCCGGTTCCGTCTCCAATTAGCAAGATTACATTCTTGATTTTAGTATCTTCAACAAGTGGCAGGCGTTCTGTATTTGATGTACTTGTTTTAATTACTTCAACTTCCTGACTCTTTGTACAAGCTAAGCCAAAAAGTAAAATTAAGGTTATGCTTTTCAATCTCATTATTCTGGTGTTTTTATGTGAATTTAATGTGTTTAGATTAATAGAAAATAAACTACTTAGGAAGTTTAGGAATAAAAGATTTAATAAGTCCCCAAATTCCTTTTGATGGCTTTCTAACTTTTTGCTTTCTATCAGTAGCTTTTTCAATTCGGTCAGGCCGGTCTTGTTTATTCCACAATTTGGGTGTTTTATTCTCCTTCTTGTCTTCCTTTTTCTTGGGCTTTGTTTTCTTCTTTAACTTAACCTCAACTTTTTTCTTCTCAACTTTTTTAGTTTCAGTAGGCTTTTTATCAATTTTTTCTGTTTTCTGAGCTTTGTTCTTTAGCTCTATTATTACTTTCCCTTCTTTATTTGTGGAAATAATAACCGTTTCTTTTTCAATATTTATTGGCTTTGAACTATCAGGTTTCTTGTTCTTTGCCTTAGTCTGAGGTTTTTTCTCAATCGGAGTTTTAGATTTTTCCTTAGATGAGTCTTTTTCTGAGGAATTTTTTTCTCCCGGCAGATCCAGAACCTTAAGATCTTCTCCTACTTTTTTCTTTATAGGATCAAAGTATTTTTCATCTGCTTTACTAACTAATGTAATTGCAATTCCTTCCTTATCATATCGGCCGGTTCTTCCACATCTGTGGATGTAGTCCTCTACAGCTCTGGGCACATCATAATTAATAATCACAGAAACGTTATCGATATCAATTCCTCTGGCTAAAACATCAGTAGCAACTATAACAGGAACAGTTCCATTTTTAAATGCTCTTAAAGAAGCTGTTCTTTCTTCCTGGGATCTGTCTCCATGGATACTTCCGGCATTAATGCCCTTTTTTTTCAGGGCTCTTTCTAATTCGTTTGTTCCTTTTTTAGTTGCTGAAAAGACTATACAAGAAGACCAATCAAGTTCATCAAGAAGGTCTTCAACTGCGCCTAGCTTCTTTCTTGGAGGTGCAAAATATGCTCTTTGATCTACTTGTTTTGACGTTGTAGAAACTTCGATCTCTATTTTAACAGGCTCTTTCATCACACTTTTCATAAGCTTTTGAAGCTCTTTGGGCATCGTAGCTGAAAAAAGCATAGTGTGTCGTTGTTTCGGAAGCTTATCAATAATATGATTTACATCCGGCAGAAATCCCATATCCAACATTCTATCAGCTTCATCCAGTACCAGAAAATCAATATTACTGAAATCAACATCTAAAACTTTCATTTGATCTATAAGTCTTCCGGGAGTTGCAACGATGATATCAACACCGGCCCTTAGTGCATTGGCTTGCCTTGAAAAATCTTCCCCTCCAATTATGGTAGATGAACTAATTCCGGAATGATAACCCAATGCAAAAATTTGCTCATCAATTTGTTGAGCTAATTCTCTTGTTGGCGATAAAATTAATGCTCTAGTACCACTAGATGGATTACGTAAAATTAATTCTATTATCGGGATTACAAAAGCCCCTGTTTTTCCTGTTCCTGTCTGCGCTGCTCCTAAAATATCTTTGCCGTTTAAGGCCTCTGGAATACTTTGTTCTTGAATAGGAGTTGGTTCTGAATAACCAATATCAGATAATCCCATTTGCAGAGACTCATGGAGCTCAAAATCTTTAAATGTCAAAGTGCTAAATTTCTTAAAAGTTCTAAATCATGTAAATATACACAGAAAGTACGGAATATATATTCCACTTTGGTGCTAATTTCCTGTACTTTTAGAATTGAGTTAAATTATCAATCAAAAAAATACTATGACTTTTAAAAATTCATCAAGATTAGCAGTTTTTCTGCTTCTATTGACAGGTTTTGCTTGTGACAATTCAAACGATTCATCTATAAGTAAAGAAGCTTCTCTTTCTACTTCTCAAGATAGTATAAGTTTTGCATTAGGATATCAGAACGGAGATTTCTTTGCCCGTGAAGGCGCAACAGACTTTAGTTATGATGCATACATTGCAGGATTTATAAATGGGTTGGAACAAAATGATTTACTTGATCAAGCAACCAGAAATTCACTTATCAATGATTTCAGAATGGAGTTAACTACTGCCCTTAAAGAAAAAAACAAAGCTGAAGGTGAGGCATTTTTAGCTGAGAATAAAACTAAAGAAGGTGTAGTTGAAACTGAATCTGGCTTACAATATAAAGTTATTGATGAAGGAACCGGAAAATCACCAACTGCGCAAAGCACTGTTGAGGTACATTATGAGGGAACATTAATTGACGGTACTAAGTTTGACAGCTCTTACGATAGAGGTGAAACTATTGAATTCCCGCTTAATGGTGTAATCCGAGGCTGGACTGAAGGGCTTCAGCTAATGAAAGAAGGAGCAACTTACATGTTTTATATTCCTTCAGATTTAGCTTATGGAGAGAATCCAAGACCAGGTGGTCCGATTAAACCAAACAGCACTCTTATTTTTAAAGTGGACTTGATTACAGTTAAGTAATACAATACTTCTTAATAAAAGAAAAAGCCCGTGATTTGAAATCACGGGCTTTTTTTATTGTCTTTATTAGCTTGTTACGAAGCTAGATTCGTTAGTATGATAATACTAGTAACTGCTTCCAGATTTGCTTCACTCATGGAAGTAGAACCTGCGTTATCATCCGAAGTTGATTCAACATTACTGAAGAAAGTTGCAAAGATATTCAGTGCTAGATCAGCTGAAGTTGTACTTGAAATAGCGTTCTCAAATACTGTTTTTGCACCAGTTTGAGAGTTGATTTCAGTATTTACGCTGATCACAAAGTTAGCTTCTACAGAAGAATCACTTTCCATAGCTGTTTGAACATCTTCCTGATACTCCTCAAAAGCAGTTTCAACGTCAGCTTTTACACCTACAGCTGTTCTAAGAGCAGCTTTAAGAGTTACACCTGCATCTACAATAGCTTGTTTAGAGTCATCAGACATTTCAGAAGCTTCAGCTTCAGCTCTTACAGCAGCATCAATCGCGATACCGGCCATAATAGAAGTTTGTGTTCTTACTGAATTTTCAACGTCTTCTGAAGCAGAACTTATGTTATTTATCATAACTCTTCCCCAAACTTCGATTGCCTGAGCAGCTTTATTCGCTTCAACACCAGCACTTACAAAAGCACTTGCTGTTGCTTCTATGAATAAATCATATGCTTCAGTTTCAGCTTGAGTAGAACTGGCAGCTGTTAAATCCGCTTCCAGTTGAGCTTGAGCATCAGCTAATATACTAAGTGTTGCTTCAAGCTTTTCCTCACCATTCTCTTCTACTTCATTCGCAAAAAAGTCCGCTCTTGCTTCGGCAGAACTAGCTAAAGAAGCTGCGAATTGAGAAACTAATGATGCGTTGCTTCTTACTTCGCTTTCATTTGATGCTGTAACTATTGTCTCAATATCAGACTTAGTTACAATATCAGCATCACCTTGAGCTACTAATCTTGCAAAAACATTACTTTCTGCAGTAGACTCTGTATCAATAGGTTTCAGCAGGATTGTTTGTCCATTTTCTACATTAGCAGATAAGAAACCCATTGCTTCTGATCCATTATTTTCTGCAACTACAACAAAATTTTGTGCCGTATTTGCATTAAATGTAAGAGAAAAATCTCCGTTAGCATCAGTAGTAGTTTCTGCTCCATCAATAGTATTGATAGAACCGTTTGAGGTTACTGTTGCCATTGTGACAACTGTGCCCTCAGGTAGTGCTTTGGCGTTAGATTGGGACTGTTCAACATTACCATTCACGGTAGCTGAATCAGAATTATTATTACTATCTGAGCATGCAAAGCCAATTACTGCAAGCATCAGAATCATTATTGGATATTTATAAAATTTGTCAGTCAACATATTTAGTTGGTTTGTTTTGATTAACTACTACCTTCAACAGACTTCAACTATCATTGTTCCGAAAATCACATTAAGTTTTTTTAAACAACCAATAATGGTTTATTTACGTAATCAATTAATACCTAATTTTTTACATGTTATCTCTAATTAGAAATTTTTAAGGGAAATAATGGTAATATTATCGCATATTAAAATAGGAAATCGGATATCATCCAATTTCCTATGAATACGTTGGCTTTTTCGGGGTACAATCGTAAAGCTGCAACACATATGTGTTGTGGCTTTTTTTTAAGCTAGTTTTGAATTTTTTCAGGAATTGCGCTGGATCTTTTAATTTCTTTTAAGATCATTTGCTTTATTATTTCCCTTCTTCCTATTACAAGAGCACTTTCCTTGGCTCTTGTTACACCTGTATACAATAATTCTTTAGAAAGTACCGGATTAAGCTTGTCTGAAATAAATATACACACGTTTTCAAATTCAGAACCCTGACTTTTATGAATCGTAATGGCATACGCCAAATCAAAATCAGATAACTCTGCGGTATGTATATCCCTGCTATTCCCAAACCGAACAACCAAAGCTCCATCTGTTTGTTTTATACAAGTTCCAATCTCTCCATTACTGATGCCTAATCTTGCATTATTTTTTGTAGTAAGAACTCTTCTTCCTTCATACCATTCCTGACTAAATGGTATACCCAAAATACTTTTAAGATTACTTTCTACAAGTTTGTTTAAATTTTCGGTGCCAAATCGGCCTTTTCTGTTTGAGCACAGAAACTGTGTCCGGGATACCAGGTTTATTATTTCTTCAGAATAAGACCGAACAAGTTCTTCAATATCTCTTGAAATGGGTTCTTGTATTTTAATATGATCCGATTCTTCAGCAATATCCATGAAAGCTTCAAAATCCTGTTCATTAATCGATACTGCCAGCTGAGGGATTCCAGTACTACTGCTGGAGCGATAACTTTTTGTTAATAATACAATGTTATCATTAATTATGTTTGAAGACGTTGATTCCTCAACTGTTAATTCAAATTGTTTTAAAATTGATGCAGTGTTTTCATTAAAAGAATTATTAGCTGTCCAACAAATATCGCCCAGCACTGAGCCTGCCTCTACAGAGGCGAGTTGGTCTTTATCACCAAGAACAATTAGACGTGCAGTGTTCTTAAGTGCTCTTGTCAGGCTTACCCACATTCTGATATCCAACATTGATGCTTCATCTACTATAACAATATCGTAAACCAGTTTTTGTTTTTCATTGAACCTGAATTCTCCATTACGTCTTGATCCCAGTAATTTGTGTAAAGTTGAAACCACAAATTCTTCGTTGAGATCTGTGATTGATTCATTTAATCGCTCTGCGGCTTTACCGGTTGGAGCAGCTAATGCTATTTTCACTTCCGGATTCTGACTTTTCAGTACACTCAATATCTTTTTAACAGTATAAGTCTTTCCGGTGCCGGGCCCACCTGAGATAATTAAAAAAGGTTTAAAAAGGGCCAAGCAAGTCGCTACTTTTTGAAGATCATCTCTATCAGTACTGTTTATAAAAACCTTATTTAGCTCCTCAGCTATAACTGAATTCTTAACTGATATACTTTGCTGAGTTTTTGCTTTAAGCCAGGTAACCAACTCTGCTTCAAAGCTCCATAATTTATGAATATATAAACGATTACCCTCCAAAATGAGGGGTTTATATTCCCCTACTGATCCAACAAAACCAGACGATTCTAAAGCTGATTTCAAAACTAAAGTTGATTTCTCTGTTAAGCCTATTTTTTTTGCAAGCAGTGACTCTTCTAGTTTCTCTAAATCTGTACAAATGTTTCCATTAAGCTGATCATGAACTGCAACCAGTGCACAAAAAAGAGCGGTTTCTGATTCAACCGGTTTAATCCTATTTAAGAATCTGATAAATTCTAATTCAAAAACCCCAATTTCATCATCCTTTTTAAGAGATTGAAGATATGTCATCAAACTTTTCTTCAATGCGTACCCACTATTAGATCGTTAAAAACCATTACAACCTCTTCATCAGGTTTAACAAAATACACACCCGATCCAGGTATCTTTGGATCAATGCCCCTCATAAATAAGTAAAACACACCTCCAAAATCTGATTCGTAACTGAAATCTGGTATTCTCATTTTAAGAAATTTGACGAGTGCCAGAGTGTAGATATGGTATTGAAGATCGTAGTTCGATGATATAATTGCCTCTCTGAGTTGGTCTATGTGATAATCTTCTAGTTCATATCCCAGAAAATTGCTCTTATAATCTAGTATGTAATATTTACCATTGTGCTTAAAAATCAGATCAATAAACCCTTTCATATAACCGGAAACGGATTCAGTTTCTTTATTAAAACTTACTGTATTTCTTATTGATGACAACAAATCGTGATTTGATACATTATTCACCGGAAAATGAAATTCCATTTCCTTTAATACAGAAGACTCATCTAGATCTTTAAGTTTGATTTCGTCTTTCAAAGAGTGATTTAAAGTTTCGTAAACCCAATGCAGCAATACATCTTTCCATTCGGCGTCAATGCCAATTTCATTCATATTTTGTAAAACTATCTGTTCAGTTTCTAAATCATCAGAAAAAGAAATGTCCTCAAATATGTAGTGTAATAAGTTCCCTGTTTCAACGCCTCTCGGAAACGTTAATCTGGATTTAGCTAATTCTGAATTATCTTCCATTTTTACATCTCTTACTGATAATTCAAACTCATCGTAGTCTTTATCTGCGAACGAACCATGTGAAGAGGAGAGTGAAGAAAAACTTAGTATACGTTTAAACTGAAACAGATCTTGTCGGTTAGTTTTTTGAACACTCAGATCAGCACTAGTATGGTTCCCTGCGACCTTATGAGTTAAAGAATCAACTGAAGATTTATTCAGTTTTTCTGAAGCAGTTATATATTCAGAATTTTCATACGTATTGAATTTTTTAAGTGCTTCCTTTAATAATTCTTCTTTTTCTTTAACCTTTAGATTTTGATCAAATAAAGTTTCCGTATCTGTTAGGGTTGCAAAAAGTGCCGATTTTGTAAGTCCACTGTAATCTGCAAAAGGTACAATACATGCATATTTAGCTCTTGTAAATGCTACATAGTTCAGGCGAAGACTGTCAGCAAGAAGTTCATTCTGGCTTTTTTCTAAAACCTCTGGCTTTGGATTTGTAGAAAGATCAATACAAAGTCTGTTGTTCTCGTCATGATATTCTGTATAGTTCAAACCCTTTGAGTTGGCACTGTCAAACTTATCCCATAAAAAAGGAACGAATACAATAGGATACTCAAGGCCTTTACTTGAGTGTAGAGTAGAAATATTTACTAAATCTGAATCGCTTTCCAGTCTTATCAATTCTTCATCAGATGGTGCTGATTCAGCTCCTGATTTCTTTATAAGGTGTCTCAGTAATGCTTTTAAAGGTTTTTTTCCTTTTTGCTCTCTTTTTGATAACAGCTCCAAAAGGTGATCAAGGTTTGTTAAGCGTCTTTCCGGATCATCCTGCTTTGCAAGATTTTCTCTTATTCCAAAAAAGGAGTCGAGAATTTTAAATGAAGCTAATAAACCTTTTGTAGAATACACTTCATCAGAATTTATAAAGGCAGATACAATTTGAGTCCATTTTTCCTCTTCATCTTTAAGCTTCAACAGATCATGCGCTGTAAAACCAATAAATGAAGTTGCTAAAGCTGCCCGTAATAAACTGATATTAGAATTGTCTGTAGCCGCCTTTAATATGATATAAAGATCTTCACTTTCTTTTGTTTTAAAGACAGGTTGTCTTGTTTTAAGTGTGCTCTTTATCCCTTTACTGCTTAGTGCATTCTGAATAGCTTCTCCCTCCTTCTTTCTTCTCACAAGCACAGCTATATCTTTTGGTTGCACAAAACGATCGTCTATTTTAAAATCCTTATTCAAAAATTCTGAGACCTGTTCGGATACATAATTACAAACAGCCTCAGTACATTCATCCTTATTCGCTTTGATTTCACAATCCACGAATGAAAAAGAAGTAACCGGATTACCGGAATATTGAAATTGTGAAGCTTCTTTAGTATCCGGAAATACTGCAGCCCTGAATGTCGGTTCTTCATAAACAAACGGGTTTTTACTTGAACCAAAAACTTTGTTAACTGCAGAGATCATCCCTTGGGTAGATCGGTAATTAAAATTCAGAGAATATTTTCGATCTTCTCTGACATCTTCAGTTGCCCTGAAGTAGGTAAACAGATCTGCACCTCTGAAGCTGTAAATTGCTTGTTTAGGATCGCCGATCATAAATAACGATGCTTTAGATTTCTCAAAAATCTTTTTGAATATAGAGTATTGCACCGGATCTGTATCCTGAAATTCATCAATCAATGCTACTGGATACTTTTCTGCAATTTTAGTCTGAAGTTCCTTAGTTAGATTCTGATTAACAGTTTGGAGCAAATCATCAAAACTGAGAACATTTTCTCTGTCCTTCTGTTTCTGCATTTTGGTTTCTACATCTCTGATAGCTTTTATTAGAAAATCAGCTCGTACAAGATCTAATGTTTCTACTTTTAGCAGATAATCATCTATGTATTCGCAAATTAAAGGGAGATCAGGTTCATAGCCTTTGTTAGTTCCTTTTCTAATTTTAGCGGTACCAAAAGAACTCAACCTTTCGAATCCGGTGAAAGGAATTACTGATTGCTTGATCCAATTTTCGAAATCGTTAAAGTAATTCAGAAAGGCACTTTGTTTGTACCATGAACCATGCATTTTACCGGAAAAGATGATTTCATTTAAGTGATCTTTATCTTCCTCCCACCTTTCTTGAATTTTTGTGAAGGCTGATTTTATACTCTCAAAAACATTTTGGATTTCTTTTTCACTAAGTTGGTCAGGCTTGAGAACAGCGTATGATTTATTTAGAATTTTGTCTGCAAGTTGGGATAAACTATCCGGATTTATGCCTGCCGAAATTAGAAAATTTATAAAACTTCTCCCGTCCTCTGAAGTTGAAGCTTCTGAAATAAATGCTTTCCAAAAAGAGTCTACACTTTCTTGTAACAGATCTCCGGTGTCAGTAACAATTTCAAAATCAGACTGCACATTCAAATCAATACTATATTCCCGAAGCAATTTCTGACAAAATCCATGTATAGTTGAAATAACAGCTTCATCAAAAGAGAACAAAGCCTTTTTTAAACACTCTGTTTTATGCTCAGAATTTCCTGTCTTTATTTCCTGCAGAAAAGAATCATTCTTTGTATCACTACCTTCTAATACTTGAATGCATTCCTGTATTCTTGAACGAATACGTTGCTTAAGTTCGGAAGTAGCATCTTCAGTAAAAGTAAGTACAAGAATTTCCGAAGGTGAAATATTTTGCTCAATTAATGCCCTGATGTAAAGTGAGGTAATGTTATAGGTTTTGCCGGTTCCTGCACTTGCCTCAACAAGATTAAAACCTTTGAAATCGATATTAAAAATATCCAGAGGTTTCATTTGAGTTCACCTGTAACTTTCAGGATTGGAAACCAAAGAGTCTCTGAAGACTTTATGAAACTTTGATCTTCAATAAAATCTCCATTTTGGTATACAAGGCTGTTGTAGTAATCATCACTTTCTGAAAAACCGCCCCATGATTCCCACTTTGAATGAGCAGCTTTTTTAGCTTTTTCTTCCGAACCTGATTCCAGGAGAGTTTTTGCATACTCATAAGAAGTTTCAAGAGGAAAAATATTGCCCTGTGGGTTTTCTACTGAATTTAGATACCAGCTTATAATACGTTTCAGCTCAGTAGCTTCTTTAATTATTTCCGGCGATAGAGTCAGGTTTTTTAAATCATCATTAGTATCGAAGTAGAATAAATGGCTTGTATAATCTGATTCGATATTCAGTATTAAATGATTTAACCAAAGATTAATAATATTTTTGGCCTTTAACCTCCCAAGTCTGATTTCCAACTTGTGGTCGGTTACAACATTGTCAATGGTACCCTGAATTTGAAATGGATCAAGAGAAAACTCTATTTCAAGTCTCCTCTTGTTTGACAAATCAAATGCTTCCTTAACTTTACTCAGCTGTCTGATTAAGCTCAAGTTTGAATTAAAATCCAATTCTCCCGGATAACCTTCAGGTACTAAACCCGAAGCTTTACAGGCTGACTTCATCTGTTTTTCATCTAAGTTTTGAAAAAAAGCATCCTGAAGAAATTCTTTTAAGAAGTATTTATTAAGCTCTCTTGTTTGAAATAACTCCCTATCATCTGGTTCATGAAATTCATCGTAATTAGAAATTTCGAGAATTTCTCTGCAAAAGTATTTAACCGGGTGACTAAAAAATGAAACCAACTCATTAACTGAAATTAAATTTGAACCCTGATCTGCAGCTACTTTTACGTCCCGGCTTATAAAACCTGAATTTACAGGACTATTCTTTGATATCAGTTCAGCTATTTTTTTTCTGTCTTCTGAAAATCCAAGTTTTTTAACTGAATCTGTACTGAAATATTCCTCTTCAAATCCGTGTAATCTGTGCTTTTGAGTATTTATTGAAATACCAACTTGCTTACATGTTTCAACCATTTCCTGCAGAAGCACACTAGGAAGTGTTTCAATAGTTGAATGACTGTTTTGTCCCAGATAGCTTATATATAATGTTTCTTTCGCAGAATTGATCATTTCAAAAAAAAGAAATCTTTGCTCATCTTTATCAATTCGATCTCCGGCACTAGGGAATTGGTTTATTAAGTCAAATTCAGGCCTTAAAGCTGAACCTGTAAGTACTTTCTCATTTAAACCAAGTATCGCAACAAACTTATAAGGAATATTACGATTGGGTACATACTCGCTTATATTAATTCCATGTCCAAAGCTTACTGAACCGGAATCAGGCTTAGAAATTTGCTTATTAAACCAAAGTAGAAAAAGATCACAAGAGATAAGTTCAAAGGTATTAACAGGTTCCAGTTGTTGCTTTAATTGTTGAAGCTGATTAGTTAATTTTCTTACCCCTAAATCTTTTGTGTACTTACTATCCAGAAACAGTTCCGTGATATTAATCACAAGATCTAACCATTTCGAAACAGTTAAGTCATTTTGTAAGAGCTTTGACTGATCTTCTAATAAGTTTACAAAATTAGAAAGGCGTGCCATTAAGTCGGTTGACTCTGAGCTTATTGGTTTTGAATAAACAGATTTGTTATCAAAAAGTTCAAACCTGTCCCCTTCCATAGCATAACCAAGAAAAAGACTATCGATTGCTGACTTCCAAGAAAAAACTGAATCTCCTATTCCTCTGTGAATGTGAAGTTCTACAGCCCATTCTCTCAAACGATTCAAATCTGATTCCGTAAATTTCCATTTTTTTGAAATAATAGGATTATCAATAAGATCTAATACGGAATTAACTTTGAAATCAGAGTTTAAAAGTGCCAATAGCTCTTTCAGAGTACTTTTAATTAATTTAGAATTGTCATCAAAACCTCTTCCTAATGGTAGATTTGGATCATTTATGGATTCAGATAATTCATCTTTCAGTACATCCTTATACTCCTCCAAGCCAGGCACAAGGATCATGCATTCTTCAGGCTTTAAAGAAGGGTTATTCTCTAATTCATGAAGCAGATGATTTTTTAAAGTTTCAACTTCTCTTCTGATGTTGTGACAAGAATGTATTTGAATAGTATCATCATCCGGAGTAATGACAGAACTACTGAAACTACCCTGAATCATTTTTTGAACACTGGAAAGTTTTGTATTTGGTTTAGCTTCAGACAACAAATCAATTCGTTGAATAGTGGCTTCAAAGCTTTCGGAACTCTTTTCAAGTACATAATTGGTATCAAAAAGACTTTTAAGAAGTTTCTGTGAATAAGACGAGTCAGTTACTTCATTTTCCTTGCCAAAAGAATAACCGAAGTTGTGAATAGTTCTGTGCTTTGATAGTAAACTCAGAATATCAGAAAAGGGTTTAGATAAATGTGGAAGACTGAAAAGCCAAATATTTTCGGGTATCTCTTCAACCAAAAAAGAATCATTTCTCAACCACTCAGCTAATTGTTCAAATGCGTCGACTCTTGTTACTCTTTCACCTGAGTTCGACCATTTTTTTGATAACTCCCTCCACAGATCAGCCTGCCAATTCTCATGTTTTGTATTATACTGAAGATCGTTGTTCTCCCATTTTTTTATTAATTCAGGTCTAAACACCTGATAAAGATCTAAAACATCTGAAATTGATTCGGAAAGTTGTACTAACTGTTTTGGATCAAAAGATTCTTTATCGGTTATTTTTTTTAAAAGATCTTTTTTTTGGGATAAGATTTCAAAAATAGTCCATTGTAATGGAATTCGGTCTGATGGCAAGTATTTGTCGAGTTCTGGATTCTTGAATCTATAAAGCTTCCAAATAAACTCGGAAGGGAAAATAAATTCATTATTTGCTGAGATAGAATTTACTTCAGCTTCTTTCAAAGTAATCCACTGCTGCATTTCTTTGTTTTGAATAATTATCCAATTCTTTTCGAAAGGATTTTTTGAAGATTCAGATGCGAGCAGCTCTAAAAATTTACCGGAAAGCTTTGTAAGTGAGTTTGATTTGTAATCTAAAATCATATGCCATTTTATCTGGCAAAAGTATACAAAATTGGACGGGTCAAATCAGAATTAATCTGATTCATTTCGTTTTTCAGCTCCCTCCTTCAGGAATTCATTTACTAAACAACTGTATGACTTTTCTTCCCTCTCAGCTATCTCTTTGACATCGTTAATAACAGACTCTTCCAAATAGTAGCTTGCCACCTTCTTTTGGATAACCGGCTCTTCTTTATCATTTACCGGTTTACCATCAGTGCTTTTAATAAAATCGAATGAGGCATGATTATTTAAGCTGTATGCTAACGGATTGTGCCCCAGACTTGTTTTCTTAGACATTTTCTAATGGCCATTCTTTATTTCTTTTGCAAGCGCAAAGTAATCTTTAGCCCCGTTACTGTTTCCGTCATATTCAAATATAGTTTTGTGATGGCTGGGAGCTTCTGCCAATGCAACGTTATCCCTTATTATAGTACTAAACACTTTTTCGCCAAAATAATCCTGAATATGTCCTACGACCTCTTTATTTAGATTCTTTCGGCTATCGTATAATGTACAGATGATACCACCAACCGCTAGTCTGTTATTTAACCTTTGCTGGACAATTTTAATCAGATCAAGCAATTTTGATAATCCATGTAAAGCCAGATACTCTGATTGCAGAACTATAAATATATCTTCAACAGCTGTAAAAGCATTCAGCGTAAGAAGACCTAAGTTTGGCGGGCAATCGATCAGAACAAAATCATATTCATCGTCTTTAATTTGTTCCAATACGTTCTTTAACAGGCCTTCTCTGGCAGGCTCGTTTGCAAGTTCCAATTCTGCACCTGACAGTTCCAAAGAAGATGGAATAAAATCAAATCCATTGTGCTTGATTATTGCTTCATGAGCTGTAGCTTTGCCTTTTAGCGTATGATAAATATTCTTTTCTACACGATTAGAATGCATTTTTAAAGAATAGGTGAGATTAGCCTGAGGATCCAAGTCTATTAATAATACCTTTTTTCCCAATTTAGCCAACCCTGCGCCAATATTAATTGTTGAAGTTGTTTTACCAACTCCACCCTTTTGATTTGTCAATGCAATAGTTTTCATTCTGTATAGAAAATTTTGTCCTTCTTCTGATATTTCTTCTATACATATAGAGATTAAGACGCACTCATTGTTACATTTCAGTTTTAAAGTTTAGATTAAAAATATCTTAAGTATTAGAATCTACATATTGATCAAACCTATTTGGTTCAGTGTGAATAAACATCGTACATTTAGTAAAAAATATTTTCATGCGATTTTTTAGTAGAAAGCTCATTAAACCACAGGATCTAAACGCTCACGGAACGTTATTTGGTGGAACTGTATTGAGTTGGATTGACGAAGAAGCAGCTATATTTGTATTGTGCCAATTGGGCAAGGGAAATATTGTTACTAAATATATGTCTGAGATCAATTTCGTTAATTCAGCACCTTTAGGTGAAGTTATTGAAATAGGTATGGAAACGGTTAGGTTTGGAACAACTTCCATTACAGTTAAATGTGAAGTGAGAACAAAATTTGAAAAGAAAACCATTATCACCATTGACGAAATAATATTTGTTCATTTGGATGAGTTTGGAAAACCTTCCCCTCACTTTATTAAAGAAGCAGTAAACGAATAAATATGGCAAAATTAATTGACTTTACTGCCCTGAATGAGATGTTATATGGCGATGAAAGGTATATAAAGGAGTTTGCAGATGCAGCTGTGATTTCCTTTTCCGAGTTTAAAACCAATTACTCTAAATATCTAAAGCTCAGAAATGAGGATGCATTTCGTAAAGCGGGACATAAAATTAAGCCTGTAGCTCAGATGCTGGGGCTTAATGGTATTATTGAAGAATATGAGCATGCTAAAAAATTAATTTGGGATGAGAAACAAGACTCAGAGATTCAGGCTTCCATTACCAAGATGGAGAAGATCTGTACTGCTGTCCTTAATGAGCTCGAAAACTTATCTGATGACAAATAATGTTATTTCTGTGTGATACTTTTATTTTATTGATGGCTTAGTTTATCTTTAAAAGTACTTTTATGAGTTCACCATCCTATCCCATTCTTATCGTTGAAGATGATTCCGATCTTTCAGAATTAATTAAAATTCAACTTACAGATAATGACTACGAAGTAGAGCAAGCACTAAATGGAAGAATTGCTCTTAATAAAGCTCTCGAAAATAAGTATTCATTGATCATACTTGATATCATGTTGCCTGAAGTAGACGGGTTTGAAATATGTAAATCAATAAGAAAAGAAAATCATCAGGTTCCCATATTAATGCTTACTGCTAAAGCTGAAGAAGTGGACAAAATAATGGGTTTGGAATATGGAGCAGATGATTATTTAACCAAACCTTTCTCAATCAAAGAACTCATAGCAAGAGTTAAAGCTCTTTTAAGAAGAGCCTCTGCCTCTGAAACCGAAGACAGTTCAAAACTCGACCAAATGGATTTTGGTGAACTGGTTATTTATCCGAATAAAAGATCAGTTCAGCTTCAAGATGAACTCATAGAGTTGACTTCCAAAGAGTTTGAGCTTCTTCTTCTGTTTGCTAAGAACCCGGGTAGAGCGTATAGCAGACAAGAATTGCTTGATGTGGTTTGGGGTTATCAATACAGCGGATATAGTCATACTGTAAACTCTCATATCAACAGATTGAGGAGTAAAATTGAAAAAAATCCCTCTGAGCCTAAATTTATTACTACTGTTTGGGGAATGGGTTACAAATTTGCCGAACTGGAAGAATTAGGAATCCAATGAAAATTAAACAGAGCTTTTATACAAAGATCTCTACTACTTTTTTGGTGCTTGTTTTAGCGTTAGGGATCTCCTTTGCTTATTTGGGAGTATCATCCTCATTAATGTTTGTGGACGAAACAGGACAAAAAGTAAACAAAATGCTAGCCGCTGATATGGCTTCTCATTTCCAGCCGTACTTAATGGATTCCATCGAAAGTGATAGCATTATATCAGTTATAAAGTATCTGAACGGAATAAATCCGGAGATCGATATCTACTTGTTAGAAAGCAGTGGAATGATAAAATGGTTTTACCCAAGTCAGGACCCTGATGCTGAAGTTCAAATTGCCAGAGTTAATACGAAACCACTTGACGAATTCTTATCCGCCAAAACACTACCAATCTATGGTGATGATCCTTTAAATGAAGGAGTTAAAAAACCTTTCTCCGTTGCTCCTATTTCAATTATGGGCAGTCAGGGATGCTATCTTTATGTGATTCTATCCGGTCAACAGTTTGATGAAGCTGCAGGAATGGTTCAGAATAGTTATATCCTGAGGAACACTTTTATAGGATTGGGACTGATCCTGTTAGTTACTTTAATTCTGGGATTAATCGTATTCAGATTGTTAACCAGTCGTTTAAGACATGTGAGTGAAACTGTTAAGTCATTTGAGCAAGGTCAGTTAGAGAAGAGAGTTAGTGTTAATTCTAAAGATGAAGTAGGCTTATTGGGGTCATCCTTCAATCAAATGGCTGACACACTTGTTTCGAACATGGAAGAGATTAAACAAATCGACAAACTACGAAGAGAACTTGTAGCAAATGTTTCTCATGATCTCAGAAGCCCTCTTGCATCGATTCAGGGTTATTTAGAAACCATTCTTCAGAAAGAGCCTTCGATCAAACCCGAGGAAAGATCAAAGTATTACGAAATCGTTCTCCGAAACACTAAAAAATTAGGCACATTAATAGAAGAGCTTTTTGAACTCTCTAAATTTGATGCTCAGGACGTACAGCCTGACATGGAACAGGTTTCCATGGCTGAACTTGCCCAGGATCTTGTGCAGCAATTTAAACCTCTTGCAGAACAAAAGGGTATCACACTCAAAGCTGTTCTTTCTGATGAGCCTTCTAATCTTGTCTTTGCAGATATTGCCCTTATGGAAAGAGCAATTTCGAATCTGATTGACAACGCTCTTAAACATACTCCGGAAGGTGGAACAGTCTCTATAGTATCAAAGAATGACGATAACAATGTAAGCTTTACCATTTCGGATACTGGAAAAGGAATTGCTGAGGAAAACATTCAGAGAATATTTGATCGTTTTTATCAGGAAGACCCGAGTAGAACAGTTGGTTCTGGTGCCGGTTTAGGTTTATCAATAGCTCAAAAGATTCTTGAGCTCCATGGTTCCAAGCTTTCTGTTGAAAGCGGCTCCGGAAAAGGAACTTCTTTCTCCTTTGTACTCTCTCCACAAATGAGCTATTAAATTACTATTCGGTTTTGTTTTAAAAATTCAAAATCATAAACTGAATTAAATTTAAATCAAATCAAAACATGGCAATATTAGTTACCGGAGGTGCAGGTTACATAGGAAGTCATACCGTACTTGAGCTCCTTGAATTAGGAAATGAAGTAATTGTAGTTGATAACCTTTCGAACAGCAGTAAAAAATCGTTGATCAGAGTTGAATCTATAACAGGAAAGTCTCCGATCTTCTATGAACAAGATCTCTTAGACAAAGCTGCTTTGGAGAACGTCTTTTCGAGTCATAACATTGATTCAGTGATTCATTTTGCAGGATATAAGGCCGTTGGTGAATCCGTTCAAAAGCCTATGATGTATTATCAGAATAATCTGAATAGTACGTTGATTCTTTGTGAAGTCATGAAAAAATTCGAAGTAAAAAATCTGGTTTTCAGTTCTTCGGCTACTGTTTATGGTGATCCTGAGTCCGTACCAATTACGGAAGAATCAGCTTTGTCTGCTACAAATCCTTACGGACGAACAAAACTCTTTATAGAATATATTTTAAAAGATTTGTACACGTCAGATAATAGCTGGAATATAGCTCTGCTTAGATATTTCAATCCCGTTGGCGCTCATAAAAGTGGTTTGATAGGTGAAGATCCCAACGACATACCTAACAATCTAATGCCCTATGTTTCTCAGGTAGCAGTTGGCAAGTTAAAACAATTGTCTGTTTTTGGTGATGACTATCCTACCCCAGACGGAACCGGTGTTCGGGACTACATTCATGTGGTGGATCTTGCGCTCGGACATCTGAAAGCTATTGATAAACTCAGATCTGCTCCGGGACTAGTTGTCTATAACCTGGGAACAGGAAAAGGAACCAGTGTACTTGATATGATTAAGGCTTTTGAAAATGCTTCCGGTAAGGTAGTTGATTATAAAATAGGTCCGAGACGCTCAGGAGATATCGCTACATGTTATGCTGATCCTGCTAAAGCGGAAAATGAATTGGGTTGGAAAGCAGAACGAGGCATAAAAGAAATGTGTGAAGATGCCTGGAAATGGCAATCTGAAAATCCTAATGGATATAATTAAGAAAACGGTTGTTAAGAATTTCAAACACACTTATCTTTGGAATCTGTTAAGCCAAAGTGGCGGAACTGGTAGACGCGCACGACTCAAACTCTTTGAGACCCTTCGTTTAAAACGCATACAGCCCCTATTTTACAAAATGAGTTACCAAACAGTTACTAAATAACTCGTTTATATCGTACTTCTCCAGATAAATATTTTATCTGGAGAGAATCCTTTTTACTGAATTTTGGAGCTTACCCTCACACTTAATTTCAATTTAACTGTGAGTACCATGGACTTTAAAATTTATCCGTTCAAGCGAAATAAGAAATACATTATCTACGTACGCTATACCGACCAGAGAGGTAAAACAAGAAACCTATCTACAGGTATTTCTTACCCTCCCTCCTGTTCAGCCAAAATAAAGAAAGAGGCCATGAATCAAGCGCATAAAAAGGCCGTGACTATGCTCGTCGATGAAATACAACAGGCTACCATCCCTATTGAGGAACGCCTTCTGCTTTCTAATTTCCTAGAGAGCAAATATTTCAAACATCTAGAGCATAATCTTGCAGAAAAAAGCTACCCTATATACGCAAATGCGTTAAGCAATTTCCTTCGAATCTGTGGTAATAAAGCCATTGGAGAATATAAACGATCAGATATACAGGAATATAAACTCCATCGCCTCAGCGAAGGACGCAAGAAAACAACCATCAACATAGAAATGAGATCCATAAAAGCGGGGTTTGGTTGGGCTGAAAAGAATGACTTTTTGCTTAAAAGCCCATTCAGAGGACAGGATTTTCTATTTGAGACTAGAGGGAAACGCCCTGAATTCAAGAGAGGCCAGCTAGAACGACTATTCAAAGCAACGGAAGGCAGCAAGTTTGGCTTAGCTCTTCAATTAGCCTATTATACTGGAATGCGAATCGGAGAAGCTACACACATTAAGTGGAGAATGATCGACTTAAATCAAGCTTCAATTACGATTCCTGCACGTATAACCAAATCAAATAAGGATCGCACAATCCCTCTAAGTAAACAAGCGCTAAGTATACTTAATATTTTTCGATTAGAATTGAGGAAGCGAATGAGAAACAATCCTGAATGGTATAAGGGTAAGACCATTGAGGATTGCTTTGTACTTATGAAAGAAGATGAACCGGGGCAATATAAGTCAAGATCCATTCAAGACAGGCTTAGTAATGTAAAACTAGAACTGGAACTCCCCAAGGAATTGACCTTTCACAGTCTTAGACATTCGTTCGCAACTCATATACTAGAGAAAAATGGAAATATATACGCGGTAAGTAAAATTTTAGGTCACTCATCTACAGAGGTGACTTCGCGATACTATGACCATACAACTACAATGGCTTATAAAGATCAAGTTAATCTATTGTAAGTTTTTAAGACTTAGTATAAATTTAATTTGAATATCCTGTGAAAACATATTCTTACTATTTTGAACTGTTCTGTACTAATCTGTACTAATCTGTACTATTCTGTTCTATTCTGTTCTATTCTGTTCTATTCTGTTCTATTCTGTTCTATTCTGTTCTTTTCTGTTTAGTACAATATCGGAGTTAATTGGAGATATTAATCTTTTTAAACTAGAATAACTTAAAATGTCTTATTTAGACTCACCTAATTCACCTTCTCCCCTCCTAAAATCTAACTTTAAATAGTAATGAACTTATAATTGCGGGTTTACAGGTTTAAATTATCGAGATATTGCTAATCTTATCGTTTTACCAATCTAGAAGGTTGATAATTTGCTCTGTAAAATTTCGTTTTTTAGATTAGTTAGTCGTTCATTAAGGTTTAGTAATGCCTCAAGCAACCAAAGATTTTACAAATTCAAGAAGTATACTCCGGGAACTATATACTCTTTTGGTAGAACGTTCAAAATAGAATGAAAATGACAAACGACTACTATCAAAATGGGTTAATAGTACAGCTATTATTAAAACTTCAAACGATCTTTTTATCCGATTAAGAAATGAGATTGGAGAAGGCTTATCAAACTTATTTCCTGTTTCAACGAAAGGTAAACTTTCATTCTAAAGATGGAATACACCCTTATACTGTACAGTTTTTTGCTCAACAAATATGGCAAAATCTAAACCAATGACCAGTAAAGCAGCCGCTAGAATACAATCTGCTACTGCCAAATCAAATGGAGGCTCAACTCCAAAAGGTTCATTCGCATCAAGAGCAATAGCTGCCGCTGCTAAGAATTCCTTATATAGTGGTAAAAAATAAATTCCTAATGGAACTTTAAATACAGAAAAAGCTCAGGTTTTATAGAATTTGAGCTTTTATCTATCATTATGATTTCCTGAATTATTCATTATTAAATTATTCCCATTCTTTCACATTTACTAATTTTTCGAGATCAAGAGTTTCAATTCTTAGTGTATATCTGAATTAAATCATCAAATACTTGTTTGCCAAGCTGCGTTCTCTCTTCACTTAGTAGTTTGAATAGCTTTCTAATTGAATTATGTCCACTATCTGATAGGATTAGATCATTAATTGTAGACCTTACCCCAATTCTGTTTCTAAGCTTATTAATTGGTAAAGCCAAAGAAACACTAGGACTAAAACTAAAGAAGTCGAAACCTAAATCTAAGCTGCCATACTTATCTGGATTGTATTTTGACTCAATATGTTTTTGGATTGATTCAAGAGTCTTTATGTATTTGGCAATCTCTTTAGTTGAATCATTATCTAAAGCTATTTGAAATTGTTTTATCCACTCCCTCAAATCACTGTAGTTCTCCCTAAGCTCTAAAGCAACTTTGAATAAATCACTTAAACTATTTGATTCTTCAATTATTAGTGAGATAAATGGCGGCAATGAAAAATGAGTCGTAACAGCTTTTGATGTGTCATTTTCAAAGAATAATAGCTTTGTTTGATTTGTGGAAATGAAATCTAAAGTTTCTGAATATGAGTCTCTTTTGACAATTGGGGATTGCTGAATAGCATATGAACGCAAAGGGTGAGATTCATAAAATACCTTATATTCATGACTTCTAGCAAGCATTCCAGCTCCACCCCAGATAATTTGAGACATGAAATTATCAACAACAGTTTGATTTATTTCCCATTCTTGTTCATTGGCAAGTTGTATTTCTCGAATACTTGATGTCGTACATAATTGAGAAACAATTGCTTTCCGTATATCAACATATTTGTGCTCTTGAAAATTATGAAGTTTAATGAGTCCATTTGATTCAATTTGTTTTAGTGAATCGGTTTCTTCCCAAACGTAGGAGAAACTATCATCAACAATAATAGTTTCTCTCAAGACTAAATTTTGTAGAAAACTGAAAAGTGCTTGAATTTGAACTGATCCATGAGTGATTTCATCAAAATGATGTGAATCCTTTTTCTTTTCGACTACAATTTTACCTGTTGTATCATTAGATAAACCTCTATCAATTAGTTGGGATATCTCTTGTAATGTCCAATTATCAAGTAAAATCTGATTTGGCATAGTAAATCTTAATTATTTTCATGATAATGATATAGATTCGAAAATAACATTCTATCTACCCTTCTTAAAATTCTCTGCCTGTTCAAATATCTCTTTATAAACCTCGTCTCGGTCAACTGGTGGGTAATCGTTTTCAGCAAGTAAGATGATAAGATCAACCTTAAGCTCTGCTTTAATATCGGACCGCTTGCTCCAGTCTGTATACTTTGCCTTATCATCTACTACGTCTTTCACTTTTTGTGCTAAATGAATAAGCTTGTCTTCAGGGTACTCGAAATCATACTTATGAGCTAGAGCTTTTAAGATATCATAGAATGCTTTTTCTTCGAAATCGATACCCATTTCTTGAAAGGATTCTCGTTCTTTTCTTAGTTCATGATACAGTTCAATAATCTCATCGGTAAAGTCTTCTAATACTTCACTACGTAATACATCAGATTCCTTCCGCTCATTATACTTAGTGACCAGCTTCTGCATCTTGTTGGAGAAGTCGATCCCCTTAATCTTATTGACCTGTTTAAAATCATCAATGGCTTTAGAAAGCAACTTCTGAAGTAGCTTAATTTTAGTGTTAGGGAGTTTAATCTTATCAATTTTGGCTAAGTAGTCCTCATCAAATATGTCTACCTCGTTTTGTTCATCATCACCTAGCTTAAATATCTCCTCTACGCCCTCGCTTTCAATGGCTTCTTTGATCATTTCCCGCACTCTTTCGTTCATTTGTGCGGTATCAGGAGCTTCACCTTTGGTAAGTTTGAACACGATACTACGAACCGCTAAGTAAAAGTGAATTCGATCTTTTTCTTCACGGGTAATTTGGTCACTACCCACACAAATGTCGTAGGCGGCTTTCAAACTCTTCACCAGATGCATGAACCGCTTTTCAAGTTCTTGGGTAACCTGTACGTACTCAGCAGCTTTATTCAGCGTGTTGAGCTGTTCAACAGGCGAGCCTTTAAAGTACAGCGCATCATCAAACTTGTGGAAGATGGCCCTGAGTAAATCGAGGTGATCTTTAACCACCACAACGGATTGCTGGATTTCCTCAACGTTCTGCCCGTCTATATTGGAATACTGACTCAGAGCTAGATTCATCTGTCGCTTAATCCCAAAGTAATCGACGACTAAGCCTTTATTCTTGTGCTCATATTTTCGGTTTACCCTCGAAATAGTCTGGATCAAACTGTGTTTCTGCAACGGCTTGTCGATATACATGGTATCTAAAAAGGGAACGTCGAATCCAGTAAGCCACATATCTACTACGATGGCAATCTTGAAATTACTTTTTTCATTTTTGAACTGACGGTCTAATTCTTTGCGCTCCTCTTTTGTAGCCAGTGCATCATACATCTCCTTCTCGTCATCTTTATTGCGCGTCATGATCATTTTAACCCGCTCTATGGGTTTAATTTCACGCTGTTCTCGCTCGGTAAGCTCTACGCCCTCTTCATGAGTTTTAATTTCTGCCCACTCTGGTCGTAATTCGATAATTTCTTGGTGTAAACGAAAAGCAATATCTCGGCTACTACACACAAATAAGGCTTTTCCTTTTACCGTAGATCCTTCTGCAATGCGGGATTCATAGTGTGTTACAAAATCATCGGCAACGGCTTTAATTCTATCTGGGTCGCCTAAAATGGTACTCATCTGCGTCATTTGACGCTTACTCTCCTCTACTTGGTATTCGTTCGCTCCCTCTTCAACTACATTCGCATAATAGTCTTCGATCTCTTGGAGCTTCTGGTTATCAAGCAAAACTTTAGCTGCCCGACCTTCATACACAATGCGAACGGTGATATTATCTTTCACTGATTCGGTCATGGTATAGGCGTCAATAATCTCACCAAATACATCCATGGTGGCATCTATTGGAGTTCCTGTAAATCCAACAAAAGTGGCATTGGGCAGGGAGTCATGTAAGTGCTTCGCAAAGCCAAAGGATTTCTTTACGCCGTCCTCGGTAACACTGATTTTCTGATCCAGGTTAACCTGACTGCGATGCGCCTCATCAGAAATACAAATGACATTCGTTCGATCGGTAAGTAGCTCGGTATCTTCGTTAAATTTGTGAATGGTTGTTAAGAATACGCCCCCGCTATTTCGGCCCTTTAACTTGTCCCGTAAATCCTCTCTACTAGTCACACTGGCTACGGTATTATCCCCAATATAGCCTTTAGCGTTGGTAAACTGACCCGAAAGTTGATCGTCTAAGTCGGTTCGGTCAGTGATAAGCACGATAGTAGGGCTTGCAAAGTGAGCGCTTTTCATCAAAAGCCGGGTAAGAAATAACATCGTAAAACTTTTCCCACAACCGGTTGCTCCGAAATAGGTTCCCCCTTTACCATCACCCTGTGGTTTCTGGTGTTCCTTAATATTCTCGAAGAGTTTAGTAGCTGCGTAGTACTGTGGATACCGACAAACAATTTTTACTTCTTTGTTCGTAGTATCGGGGAGATAAATAAAATTACGAATGATATTAAGCAGATTAGCCTGATCAAACATCCCTTTTATCATACTATGCAAACTGTTGATGCCATCTACTTCTTCCCCAAGTTGAAACAGTTGCCGATCTGATTCAGCTCGCCATGCGTAGTAAAACTCATAATCGGCAAAGAAAGAGCCCGATTTATTGTTTACCCCGTCACTGATAATACAAAAGGCGTTGTATTTAAAAAGCTCGGGAATATCTCGTCTGTAGCGAATAGTGAGTTGTTTATAAGCGTCATGGATAGTAGCATTTTCTCGGATTGCCGATTTAAACTCGAACACAACCAAAGGCAGTCCGTTAATATATAAAATGCCGTCCGGTATACGCTTATGGGTGCCTACAATTTCTAGCTGGTTTACTATTTTGAAGAGGTTGCCTTCTGGGCGATCGATATTAAACAGCTGAATGTAAATATCCTTCTGAGTGTGGTCTTCTCTTTTTAGAAGGAACCCGTCTCGCAACCATCCCATGATGGTTTTATTACTTTCGTAGAGATCGTAATTTGGTAGCCTTTGCAGATCTTTTAATATAGACTCAATTTCGGAATCGGTGATTTGCTGATCTTTATACTCCGTTTTCAGAAACGTTCGTAGATCTTCTGGGATAAGCACTTCCTCTTCGGATCGAATAATAGAGGGCCCAGCAACATAGGGATAGCCTTTCTCCCCTAGAAGGGAGATAATGGCTTGCTCCAATTGTGCTTCAGTGAATTTCATTCGCTACAAATTCTCGTAATATTCCTTAATCTTTCTTGCCATTAACTTTCTTCTCTCAGCTAGGAAGTTTTCGTATTCGGAATGATCGCTACTCGCCAAAGCTAATGGAATATCGTTGTTTATTAGGTTTTCGCTTAATATTGTTTCAGAATCTATTGTACTTACATTGATAATTCCAGCACTAATTTCTGATTTCACCTTTGCCATATATTCATTTGGAGCCATTGCCCCTACTTTGATATTAGTAGCTTGCTCCGTATAAACAAAATTGGCAACTTGGTTATACTGTTTTGGAGTGTAACGATTCTTAACTAAATATTTCTTAGGAAAAATATGATGCACATCTCCCCTTTGCTCAATAAGTGAGCTTATCTTCATACTCTTTGACAGAAACGCTGTTGCATTACTATTGCACTGTGCTGCTAGATATACATTGTAGGCATTATTGTTGACGCTGGATGTCTCCAAATCGCTAACTAATCCAAAATCCCAGAACCCTTCACCTAAATGAGTTTGTTCCATATGAATTAGGTAATCTTTTATTCCTTTTTCCTGGATCTGTTTAATATCCTCATCAATCATAGATTCTGAAGAACCAGAGTACCTACCGATTAGCAAAGACATCACTAACCATTTTTTCACAAATTGATGTGTTTCAGTTTCCTGCATTCCATCTTTTCGCAATTTTAAATAGAGAGCGTAGGAAAAATTGAGGCTATTCTTTGACGATATTAATTTATGGTTTATTAGCCCAGCTGATTTCACTATCATCAAAAACCGTTGGTAATTGGTTTGATTTGCAAATTCATTCAAACCTTCTGATAACATAGCGTAACTTTTCTTTGCTATTTCATTCTCATACGAGCGAGTTTCAAAATTTCTACCTGATAGTAAGGCAACCAAATCACTAAATTTACCTCTGTTAAACTTGAAGGTAAATGCCACACGTAAAAAGTCGATGTAGTCTGGAATGTACAAGTCATCGCTTCCTGCTGACATCCATTTTATGGTTTTATAATAGTCGTGCGAAGCAAATTCTTTGTCGTTGTCAATAATGTGCTTATTGAAATCTTTATCCACTACTAATCGACAGAAATAATCCACCATTTTTCGCATTTTATTACCACCATGAAGTTCATCAGCTGCAATTTTTGACATTACAAAATCAGCATTACTTAACACTACCCCTTTTTGGTTAATGCGAATGAATATTTCAGTTACGGTATCAATGTCTAGTGAATGGTCTAATTCAATGATACCAACTTGTTTATTCTTAATCTTCTTGAGTTCCTCAATTCGCTGTTCAATCAATTCTTCATCAGCTTCTGGATTTACATCCATATAATCTCTTCGGGCTTTGCTGATAGTGATTTCATCATTTATGATGGGGTTAATGCTATTTATCCACTCCGAACTGTTTTGAAGTGCTTTATTCAGCACATCAAATTTTTCGGTTATCGGGTTGAAAGCAATACGGATGTTGATTTCTTTGTAGTTTTTATTCAGCACTCTTTGCCCAACAATAGCAGCTGTAAGTGCAGTAATACGCTGTTGACCATCGATCAAAACTTTTTTACCTGCTGATAACTCTCCATTTTTGAGTTTTACATCAGGGTTTCGCCATGTGATAATATACCCAACTGGATAACCGTGATATAATGAATCTATTAAATCACGCACTTTAGAAGCCTTCCAAACAAAAGGACGCTGAATTTCAGGAATTGCAATTTCACCTGCTTTTATCCAGCTAAGTAAGGTTTCTACAGGTTGTTGGTGTACACTATATTTTGCCATTAGTTGTTTTTTTAAGTCTATTAAGCTTGCTCAAGTTGTGCTTCGGTGAATTTCATTTTTCTTCTTCTTCATTATCTTCTAATAGGTTTTGGTCTAATTCCAATGCCTTTACAGTCTGCACCGCTGAGCCTGCTATACCTTTAATACTGCCATACATATCAATGGTATTAGTAACCACCTTATCGATCTGTTTTTCTCGCTGTTTCCAGATTCTTTGCATAGAGCGTTTCTCGGACTCCAAATCATTCTTCATTTGAGAAAACCCTTCTACAATTGCTTCGACCTGCATACGGAAGGTATTACTGGTGAGGAAATCATAAAGTAAACTCATCTTATCTCCCTTGCCCTCTTGTGAGAGGGCTACTTTATTAATCTGAACTATAGATTCTCTCAGGACATTACATAACCCCTTGAACTCTGGGAAAGAACATACCCAAACACCATCTCTTAACCCCATACGGTCCATATCTGCTGGCATGGCCTCTGTAACTAATACACCAATATCTGCCTCTCGTTCTCGCATGTCCCTCTTGAACTTCTCTATCCAACTGGCTTGAAAGTCCTTGGTGCGTTTACTCTCATAATAGATCTTTCCACAGTTTTGAGCTGTGCGAGTATTGACTACCTGAATACAATCTGCACCACGTGCACCTTTTTTGATCTCTTCAATGGTATCAAGAGGGAAAGTAGTCGCTAGATATTCCTCGATAGCCAATTCCTGTACCTCACCCTGCAACTGCATAGAACCCTGCGTTTGTTTACGTTGCATTTCTTCAGTGAGCTTTTTTTGATCTTCTAGTTGCTTTTGCAATTCCTTAAAGCGCATTTCATTTTTTTCTGCCTCTGACTTAGCAATCTTCTCTTTTTCCTGCACCAACAGTTCATTGAGCATTTTTTGGGCTTTCAATTCAGCTTGTTCTGAAGCCTCTGCCTTTTCCCTTTTAAGTTTTTCTATTTCTACCTTTGACTTATTGAGCTCTTTGACTTGTTCCGACTTCTCATTGAGTTCCTGCTGCAATGCCTCATATTGTGCTTCGTTTTCTGATGCTAGTTTAGCTCTTAGCTTTTCTTCCTGCTCTTTAGCCTTTTCGGCTACTTCTTTTTCTAGTCTTTCATTAAATTGGATTTTCTGATTACGTTTCTTTTCCTCAAACTCATCCTGTTCTTTATTAAGCTTCTCTTGTTGACTTTTGAATTTCTCTTCCTCTGCCTTTAACTGCGACTGATATTTTTGTTTGATTTCCTCTTCCAACTGATGAGATAATATATCTTGTACATCTATTGCGGTACCACAGTTAGGGCAGTTTACTTGATTTTTACTCATAGCCTTTCAATGAATTATTTTATCAAAACAAGTTCTAATTGATTGGGGTATATCATCTTTGCTAGTAATTCCACTAAATAAAAAATCTGCTGAAGCTGCCTTTTTCGGAATCCTTTTTTCTGTTCCTGCCTCGTGCCCCTCTTCAATCCATTTTGCACGAATAGATGACCTTAGAATTTGATCCATTTTTTTATTCTTAGGACACCTTTCTCCTTCAACAATTTTGTCTCTACATGACTTCATCCAATCAATATCAAAAATCATTTGATCCTCATAGTAATCATTCAAAATTCTTAACCACACATCATCTGAGAATGAATCTTCAATATCTTGTTGACCTACAAAATACATTTTATCCGTCTTAGCATCTACTCCAATTGAATGTATTGCATCAGCATCAAATAAGTAATAAATCCGGTCGTCAGGTTTCCTGAAACCAGACATTAATCTTTCAAGCATGTCTTTAGTTTGCGTCCAATTACTTTTTCCTTTGGCTTTTATTAACTGAATATTGGCATCGATTAATGAAACTCCTGAGTAATACTCATACAATTTTGGGATTAAAAATTCTTCGGTTTCACCTTCTACTACTAAGAATTTGTCATAAAAGAGAAAATCGCTATTTCTAATGTTTAGTGTTTCGAATATGCTGTCCACATTATGACATGTATCGAGAAGAGTATATCCATCATCACCTTGTCTTGTACTATGAATTAGCTTTAGTTGAGATTTATCTATAAAAACTGTTGAATGAGTGCTTATAATAGATTGGACGTTTCCACTAGATAATTGCTTCAGAATATCAAAAAAGTCTCTTTGCGCAGCTGGATATAGGTGCGTTTCCGGTTCATCAAAGGCCCAAATAAATTTATTAGGCCCTTCACTTTGATCTGAAGCTTTTGCCTTAATTAAAGAAAACCAGATTTGGCGTTTCAATCCTTCTCCCTGATTCTCAAGATGAATCTGCCCATCGCTATTGGACTTCTTCAGCATTATATCGGAAATCTTCTCTGACACATCAAAATATACTTTGGATGAAATCTCCTCAACATCAGTAGCAACCGTTTTAATAATGTCCTTTAACTCACCAAATTTCTTATTTATCTCTGTCTCCGCTTTATCTGCTTCGGTTTGAGCTATCATCTTAATTGGATCTAAGTATTTAGCAATTTGATCCCGCATAATATCATTTGCTGTATTCTTAATATCTTCCAACGAAGTATCCCAATCATAAAGAGCAAAACCTGGAAATATTTCCTTATCTCCTTTGGCAAACTTATAGTCAGACCAAATAAGCCTTGTTTTTTCCTTTCCATAAACGGCTCTTATCTTCTCAAAATTTGAGAATCGTCCCACACCATTTTCATTTTCAATATCTTTATCTGTGACCTTTGCCATTTTTACAGCTTTATTGATATCGGCTTGAGTTTTTGTCCACAGTTGTTTGTCACTCAAAGAATCATTTTGCAATACTAAAAAACGGTCACCAGATGGTGCAAACAATTTACCAATCCAAAATGAGTTAGGCTCATTGGATTCAATTGACCACATTAACGATGTTGATAAATTTAATTTTGAGTACTCATCAGCTTCATCATCGAGATACACTAGCTTCCCAATAATAAGACAAGCGTCTTCAGATATATCAATCTCTGGTAAATTTAGGGTTACCAACTCCTTATTTATTTCCACAATACTTATTGGACTATTGGATATATCATTCTTATTTGACCCACCGACCAAGTGATTGAATTTAGGTTTAGACTCAAACAGTAAATTAATAGCATTTAAGATTGTTGACTTACCTGAATCGTTTAGGCCAATGAAAATATTAGGTTTGTCTCTATTAAATGAAACACTCAAATTCCTACAGCTTCTGTAGTTGTAAATGCTTATCTGTTCAAGATGCATAACTTTTTTAGTTTAAAAATTCGTTTATCTTATTCCAACTCTCCGCTTTATCTTCCCAACTTATGCCTGCATTTGCAGGGCTTGATGATGGTAAAGACAACTCTTTTACATTAGATAATGAACCAAAATGCTTACTGTATAACTTTTCAGCTTTTTGACCATTGAATGCCAAACACTCAATGTTAGGATACTTCGCTACCAGAGCTTTCAGATCGGTGGGAGTTTCTTCTGAGATATTGCTATCCAGACTTCCTTCCCGAACACACGATTTACATATATCCCATAGCCCGAGTTTATGATCTAACAGAAAAGCTGTCCGGTCATCATAATTAAGTGGAACGTCTTTTCCAGTTAATTCAGCAATTAGCTTCCAAAACAAATTCCTGGGATGACTGTAATACGCTTGTTGCTTTAGCGATTCCACTCCCGGCATCGTACCAAGAATCACCAATTTGGTATGTTTATCAAGAATTGGATTCAGGCTTTGGATACCATCACTTTCTGAAACTTCACCCTTCTGATCCGACTGTTTTTCCGCCTGAACCTTATTCATAGCTATTGATTTACCTTCTTTAATGGGATTAACTCCACTCCACGATATATCAATATTGTTACCCCTTTCATCTACACTAAAGCTGATACTTTTTTTATGCCCAATATCTTTCCCCAAAAAGGTAAACTGCTTTTTAAATGATTTAGTAGCATGATCAATTTCTACAATCAAAACATCTCCCGTAAGCAAATTCTTGGTATCTATTTTATATCGATTTGAACCTGAGGCTCTTGTATTTGGGCTAATAGTTCGCTGTCGTGTTTGTATTGCCATGTTCTATATGTTTATTTATTGACCTGCCATTTTTATCTCAAATCTTCTCCACAAACCCCTCTGGCACCCGAACTTTACCACTTATTAACTGTGGTAATAAGGTGTCACGGAGTTGAGTAAGGGTTTCGGTTTGTTCTTGATCAGTATTTACCTTTGAATAAAGAGCGTCTATTTTTGATTCATATGTTTTAAGTATAAGTTTTGGTGGACTAAGTACAACCACTTTTCTTAATTCAGATTGCTTTATTCCTGTAACTGTTGTTCCTGTACATCTAGCTTCTAAATCAGCTCTCGCAATCTTAGTATGTAACCAACCAAATAAGTACATCGGAGTTGTATCAATTCCATTAGCTCGAAGTCCATACAACCTTTGACTAAGGCAATATGGAGTATCATCAGAGACAAAAAACATCTCACCCATAGGTGCTTCAGATGTCATTATAATATCTCCTTTTTGTATCGGCTCTTTCATCCATTTAGTGTACAGTTCTTCGTTTACAAAACGAATCGTGTCTTGTCTAATAAGCTTTCTATCCTTAACATTTTTAGCTGATATGGCAGGGTATCCATAATCGACCCAATCTCCACCGAGCTTCTTAGGAGTTTTCCCTCTATGATCGATAACTAAAGCTGTAACTTCATCAATTGTCTTATCCTCCCACCCTTCGGGGATCCACTTCCCTAAAGTTTCGTTGTATTCGAAGGAGGATGGAAATTGGGAAGCGAGTTCCGGGTTTTTGGATAGCAGTTTTTGTTCATCGGGGACGAGTGATCTTTTTTCTGCCATCGCTTGTAAAGCTTCAGGAATTTTATTCCCTGCTGCCATGGCATTGTCTAGTACAGGATCAAAATCTACAAACCAGCTTTTAAACAGGACTTGCGCCATGTCCTCCAACGTTTGGTTCATTTGTCGGTTCAGCTCAATCTTGTCATCCAACTTCCCTAAAATATGTGCAATGGCTTTCTGTTCAGGGAGTGGGGGAAGATTTAGTTGCAAGTTATTTAGAACTGGAACTGTTAAACTAGGGACAGCGCTTCCAACATTTAGACTTGCTAAATCAAAAGATGAAATGGCATAAAAAAGGTATTTTGGGATAGCTTTTTCTTTATCGACTTTGCTCCAAAATAATGTATCAACAGTCCAAAATGGCTCGTTTATGTAGTAAATATTGTTCAATGAACCCTTTCGTGGAAGTAGTATCGATTCCTCTTCACTTAGAGATTTTTCAACATATCTCATGACACCTCCGGTGCCATAACAAGGAATCATCCCATCTTCTAACTTTTTATGATCCTTTCCATATTTAATTGTGAGGACTTCCCCCAATGATATATTCGACCACTCACTCATAACCCAACACCTTCAAATTCTCCCGAATTTCAGCATCTAGTTGCTCCGACTCTGCCATTTGGCTTTTCAGCGTTTCGGTAAGTTCGGTCATCCTATCCTCAAAGTGGATGCCGTCGTCTTCCTCCTCTTCTATGCCTACATATCGCCCGGGTGTTAGTACATAATCGTTGGCTTTTATCTCTTCTAGCGAGGCTGATTTACAATAACCCGCAATGTCTTCGTAGTCGCCATCTTTTTCCTCTCCTCGCCAAGCATGGTAGGTTCGGGTAATTTCTGCAATATCGTCATCGGTCAGCTCTTTCTGAGTACGGTCTATCATCGTACCCATATTTCGGGCATCTATAAAGAGCGTTTCATCTTCACGGTTACGGTAGCCATGCACCGAATCTTCTTTCTTATTCTTGGTCATAAACCACAGACACACGGGTATCTGAGTGGTATAGAATAACTGTCCGGGCAGTGCTATCATACAATCTACCAAGTCATTTTCAATCATCTGTTGCCTGATCTCCCCTTCGCCAGAGGTGTTGGTACTCATAGATCCGTTAGCTAGTACAAAGCCTGCCGTACCGTGTTCACTCAACTTACTCAACATGTGCATAATCCACGCATAGTTGGCATTTCCTGTGGGTGGAGTAGGATAGCCATTCCAACGAGGGTCATCTTCTAATTCGTTTTTCTCGCGCCACTGACTTTGATTAAAGGGAGGATTAGCCATGATGTAATCCGCCTTTAAATCGGGATGCTGATCTTTAAAAAAGGTATTGGCAGGTACTTCGCCCAAATTGCCTGAGATACCACGTATTGCCAAGTTCATCTTAGCCAGTTTATACGTTACCGAGGTAAACTCTTGTCCGTATATGGAGATCTCTTTGGTATTACCGCTGTGATTTTTAACGAAGTCTAAACTTTGTACAAACATTCCGCCCGAGCCACAACAAGGATCATAGATTTTCCCTTTGTAGGGTTCCAGCATCTCAGCAATTAGATTCACTATACACTTTGGCGTATAGAATTCACCACCGCCTTTTCCTTCGGCTGCTGCAAAGCGCCCTAAGAAATATTCGTATATCCGACCTACCACATCTTCTTCTTTATCGGTGGTATTAATATTATTAATGGTATCCAACAAGGCAGCTAGTTTACTAGGATCTAAATTGAGCCTAGAGAAGTAATTATCAGGTAATGCTCCTTTTAAGGAGGGATTATTCTTTTCGATGGTGTGGAGTGCAGTATCTACAATAAGTGCGATGTCATCTTGCTTGGCGTTGTTTTGCACATGGCTCCAACGACTTTCGGGAGGTAAGAAAAAGACGTTCTTCATGTTGTAGAACTCTTTCATCTCTAGATATTTGTCTTTGCCTTCGGCGATGAGTTCTTTACGTCGATCTTCGAATTTATCGCTGGCAAACTTCAGAAAAATAAGTCCTAGCACCACATGTTTGTATTGTGAACTCTCAACTGTTCCACGGAGTTTATTCGCAGCATCCCACAACTGCTCTTCCATGTTTTTCTCGTTCTTTAAAACCTTCTGTTTCACCATTCTTAAAAATTAAAACGATTTGTGATTTGTTATCTCTTAGAATATATAAGAATCAGTGTGTTATAAAAACTTCGATTTCATGCTTTTAAATTATTTTGATATTAATAAAACCTTTTTGTTAAGCTTGATTTTTCACTCAATTGGAATTATTGTTTGAGCTAAATCAATCAAAAATTATGTGCGGACGATACGCCTTCTTTAAAAAAATGGATGAGATAGATCACTTTCTAGGTACACTTGAAAGAAAGGGTCAACTCAGACCAAACTACAATGTAGCACCTACATCAGTCATGCCTGTATGTAGAGTAAATGATGAAGGTAATCGAGTATTGGAAGATATGTACTGGTGGTATATGAAATGGTTGCCTAAGGATGGTAAGCCGAACTACAAGTATTCTACTTTCAATACAAGAGACGACCGTATTTTAGACAGTAAAATGTGGGGGAAAGACTTTAAAGAGAAGCAGATCCGATGCATTGTCCCCATGAATGGGTTCTTTGAATTTACTGGACCGAAAGGAAGCAAATCTGCTCATTACTTCTATCCAAAGAGTACAAACTTTTGGGGAGCAGCAGGAATCTATTCTAAGGTTAGCCCAAATGAAGGAATGAGTTCCTTTTCAATTATCACC
>Ga0207880_1000032_pt1 | contig 70815 bp, 75 predicted proteins | sample MalvirmetagMSP91_FD_184226 | JGI IMG/M metagenome (GOLD analysis project Ga0207880, IMG submission 184226) | Marine viral communities from the Deep Pacific Ocean - MSP-91 (SPAdes) | ecosystem: Environmental > Aquatic > Marine > Oceanic | place: Pacific Ocean | collected 2011-04-27
GATTGCCGAACGGCCGGTTGCCTGCCCCGCCGCATGACGCCTCGGGCCATACTTGGCACCATACGGACCGCGTGCTTTTGGACATCGTGAAGCGCGGAACGGCGGCGATTGTCGGGAATGGCTATGAAAGCGACATGCCCGGTTTCAAGGAGGTGCTGACGGATGAAGAGATCACGGCGATCATCGATTACATCAAGAGCACATGGCCCGATCGGATCCGCGCTTCGCAGGAAAGCCGTACCCTTGCGGATGAGCAGGTGCAGCCATGACGCAAGAGGTCGTCAGCAAAATCGACCCCGTACCGCGGCGCAGGATCTCCGGGTTTGTGCTGGTGCCGCTGATAGCTTTTGCCCTCATGGTCTTGTTCGGCTGGGGGCTTTTCAGGGGCGGCGACGACTTGCCATCGGCGCTTCTCGACAAACCTGTGCCGGAGTTTGCGCTTGCTCCGGTGCTCGGCCGCGAGGAAGGTCTTTCGACGCAGGACCTGATCGGCCATGTCTCGCTGGTGAACGTCTTTGCCTCGTGGTGTGTGCCCTGTCGGGCCGAACACCCGCTGTTCATGGAGCTGAGCGCCACCGGTGAGGTGCCGCTCTACGGGATCAACTACAAGGACCCACCCGAGCAGGCGCGCGCCTGGCTCGACGAATTGGGCGATCCCTACGCGCGCATCGGGGCCGACATCGACGGACGTGCTGGCATCGAATGGGGCGTTTACGGCGTGCCCGAAACCTATGTCATCACGTCCGACGGCGCCATTGCCTACCGCCATGTCGGCCCCATCACGCGAGCGATTCTGGAGGAAACCCTTTTGCCGATCGTCCGTGATCTGAAAACCCAAGCTGGCAAGGAGCCAACGCCATGAAATATCTCAAAACGGCGCTGCTCGTCTGGGCATTGTCCGTCGGCACGGCGTTTGCCGGGCCGCAAGGCTTCGCACTGCACGACACGCCGCAGCCGGTGATCAATGTGCGCTTCGAGACCGAGGACGGCAGCCGTGGGGACATGGAGGATTTTCGTGGCAAGGTGATCCTCGTGAACGTTTGGGCAACCTGGTGCGTCCCCTGCCGGGAAGAGATGCCGACGCTGGATGCACTTCAGGCGGAACTTGGCGGCGACCGTTTCGAGGTTGTCGCCCTGTCCATCGACAGGGCCGGGTCGCCCGTCGTGCGGCGGTTCTACGACGAGATCGGTGTCAACAATCTCAAGATGTATGTCGACAAGACCATGCTGTCGATGACCGCGCTGCGCACCGTCGGTCTGCCGACAACGATCCTGATCGACGCGCAGGGGCGGGAGCTTGGGAGACTGGTCGGCCCGGCCGAATGGGATGATCCCGAGATGGTCTCCTTCTTGCGAGGCTTTATCGAATAAGCGCCCCTGAAAGAGCGCCGCCCGCCCTTGACCGTCCAGTTCTCAAAATGACCAGTACTCAAACTTCAAAAGGATTTTCCGGATGACCGACATATCATCTTCCAACGATGCGGGCGCCGTCGGCACCGAAAGCGTCGGCAACCGGCTCCGGTGGTTGCCGCGCAGACGATTGCTGTTCGTCGGTGCGGCAACCGTGATGGGCGGCGGCATGGCCCTGAACTGGGGATGGCTCACCGCGATCGGTCTCGCGCCTGTCCTGGTCTCGCTGGCACCCTGTGCCGCGATGTGCGGGCTTGGTCTGTGCATGAAGGGCGGGTCCGGCGGGAAATGCAACGATGCGGGTGGTGGCAAACCCGATCAACCGGAAAGGTGATGCAGTTGATTTTCTGTCTGACTCGGCGCGCCGCCTTGGCGACACTTGCGGCCACGATCTCCTCTGCGGCCTTCGCCGATCATCCGGGTGAAAATCTGGATGCGCGGATGTTCGAGATGGAGCCATACTTCCAGGCCATCGACGCCGCACAGGCCCCGGATTTCGGGTTGCAGGATGCGGCGGGCAATCCCGTGCGCCTGTCGGATTTCAGCGACAAGGTGGTTATCCTGCATTTTATTTACGCCAGTTGCCCGGATATCTGCCCGCTCCATGCGGAAAAGATCGCGGCGGTCCAGGCTTCGATCAACGACGGGCCGATGCAGGATCTGGTGCAATTCATCTCGATCACGACCGATCCCGTGAATGACACGCCCGACGTCCTGCGCGAATATGGGAACCGGCATGGATTCGATCCGACCAACTGGGTCATCCTGACCAAACGGCCTGATCAAGCTGACGACGCAACGCGCCTTCTGGCGCGGGACTATGGGCTGGAGTTCACGATGACCGCCGACAGCGACATGATGATGCACGGCGCAGTGACCCATGTCGTGGATATCGGGGGGCGGTTCGCCGCAAAGTTCCATGGTATGGAATTCAAGCATGTGAACCTGATCCTATATGTCAGCGAGTTGATCAACAATGCCCAGCACCGACGCCGGGAACGCGGTTGGTGGGACCGGCTGACGGGGGCGTTTCAATGAGTAATGCTGAGATTGGCGTCATGCAGTCCGCGCCGGATAGAATTTCCCTGACAGCACTCCGTCGATATTTTTCGGTGATCATCCCGGCTAATCTGATCTGGGAGTTCGCCCACATGCCGCTCTATACGATCTGGAACGAGGGCACCTGGGGTGAGATCGTCTTCGCCGCGGTTCATTGCACGGGTGGCGACATCCTGATTGCCATGAGCGCGCTGATGCTTGCCCTGATGCTGACGGGCCGCGGCTGGCCCTTCGTGGCGCCGACACGACGATCGGTGACCGTCCTGACAATATTGTTCGGTTTGGGATATACGCTGTTCAGTGAATGGCTCAACATCGTGATCCGCGCGGCTTGGGCCTATTCGGACCTGATGCCGATCATTCCAGTCATAGATGCGGGGCTGTCGCCCGTGCTGCAATGGATCGTGATCCCGCTGGTCGCGTTCTGGTGGGCGGCGCGACCCTTCAGCGCCGAGCATAAAGCATGATGGATATTTCCGGCATCGGCATCTTCGCGGCCTTTCTGGCGGGGGCCATTTCCTTCCTGTCAGCCTGCGTCCTGCCACTGGTTCCGGGCTATGTTTCCTACATCGCAGGCCAGCCGGATTTGCGCACGACACGGTCGGTCGGTCTGCGGGCGCGCGCCGGGGCACTTGGGCTGAGCGCCTGCTTCGTTCTGGGATTTTCCACGGTCTTTGTCGCGTTGGGTGCCGGGGCCAGCGCGCTCGGGTCGCTGCTTCTGACCTGGCGCACTGAACTCAACTATCTGGGCGGGGCGATCATCATCCTGTTCGGACTGGTCATGCTGGGTGCCTTCCGTCTGGAAGCGTTCTCGCGTGACACCCGCTTCACACTCGACATTCCGGGGGGTCGCCCGCTCGGAGCCTACGTCCTGGGCTTGGCCTTCGCGTTTGGATGGACGCCGTGCATCGGACCGATCCTTGGCGCGATCCTGACACTCAGTTCGACTTCCGGCGGTATGTCGGACGGCATTTGGCTGCTGTCGATCTATTCCGCCGGTCTGGGCGTGCCGTTTCTGCTGGCCGCGCTGTTCACCGACGCCATCGCCGCGCGGGTCAGACAGATTGGCAAGGCCGGTCGCTGGCTCTACAAGGGCGCAGGCGTCGCTATGATCATCATGGGCGTTGCCATCATGACCGGCCAATTGTCCCGGTTTGCCTACTGGCTTCTGGGAACCTTCCCATTCCTGGCCTCAATCGGTTAATTTTCCTTGGCATTTCTGAGGTGAAGCCAGATCAGTATTGCCCCGATGACGAGAAATATCAGGTTGAGGAAGAACGTGTAGTCGATGCTGAACCGGACCATCTCCTGAAGCGAAGGCCGTTCGGTCGGGATCATCCCGACGAGAGCGAACAGGTAATGCACCGTAATTCCCGCCGCGACCATGCACAGGTACAGCAAGCCTGAAAGATAGAGCGCATACTGCCAGCCATAATACTTTGCGTGCACCCAGATCACCGTGGCAGCAACAAGATCGGCTCCGAGAAAGGCGATCGCGCCTCCGAACGACGCGTCACGCGACCAGAGCATCGCGGCCAGGGGGATATTTCCCATCGACCCGATGAAGGTAAAAAATGCCACGATCGGTGCCACCAGCGCGTTTTCAAGGACGATCAGGAAGCCCGCCGCATCTTGCGCTCCGCCGTCACCTATCAGGAAGATTGCGTTCCAGAAGCTCTGCGGCACAAAGACGGAAATAAAGCCGGCGACCGTGAAGCCGAAGAGGATCTCCTTCCAGACCATCTTCCACTCCATGAAGAAGGCGCGGGCGATCCGATCCCACCCCCCACGGGACAGCAGCTTGTCGCGAAACGTTCCCTTCATGGTTTTGTCCATGTCCATACCTTCATCGGACTGGGCCTTCGCCGCATGCTCTTTTGCGCTTTCGACAAGCGGTTTTGGAAACCATATCAGGGTGAGGGCATAGGCGTAGATCGTCATCAGGATGCCAAGCAGGAAATTTGCCACCATGAATTTCCAGCCCAGCAGGACCAGAAGGACGATTCCAAGCTCGATCACCAGATTCGTCGATGAAATCAGGAAGGCGATGGAATTGACCGGGTGCGCACCTTTCACGAGGATCGAACGCGACGCGGCAAGCGCCGCGAAGGAACAGGATGACGACACGAAACCAAAGAACCCGGCAATGCCTGCCTTCCTGGCACCACGATCACCCAGAACACGCGCCATCTGATTCCGTGTCACGAAGATCTGGATGCCTGCGGAGATGATATAGCCAAAGATCAGCGCCCAGAGCGCCTTCCAGAGCATGCCCGCCCCGGTCGTGAATGCTTCGATTATCTGGTCCATTCAACTTGACCTTTTTCGCAGTGATGCCTGACCAGCGCACCTGCCGGGAGAACAAGTCTGAGGGATGTGAAAACGGCACCCGCCTTTCAGCCGATGAGATAGACTCTGATCGGCATCCAAATCCCCATGACCATCATCATCAGATTCTCCGTAAGCGAGACAAAGCCAAGCGGCACATTGCTGTCACCACCTACGCAGGCGCATTTCAATTCACGCTTGTCGATATAGACCGCCTTGAAAACCGATACCGCGCCAACAGTGCCGATGAACAGGGCCACCGGTGCCGAAAGCCAGGTCAGCGCCCCGGCGACCATGAGGATACCTGCGAAAGCCTCTCCGAACGGATAGATCTTGCCATAACGCACCCACCGACGCGCCAGCAGGTCGTAGTTCAGGAACATGGTCGAAAAGCTCTCGACATCCTGAAGTTTTTGTACGGCCAGAAAGCACATCGAGATCGAGATGAACCATTCCAGGGCGTGCAGGGTGAAAATGGTCTCGAAGCTGTACCATGACAAACCGAGTGCCATCAGGAACGCGACGGCAAAGATCGCAATCACCGGCTGGTAGGATGTGTCCGAGCGTTCGTCTTCGGGCGCATCGATGCCAAAATAGACCCGAAGGTCGTCATATCCGCCGATCCGCTCGTTGCCGATCCAAGTTTGCGGGGTGGTTTCGACGCCGTGCTCTTCCATGAACGCGTCGGTTTCCTCACGCGTGGTCAAATGGTGATCCTCGACCTCGAAGTCCTTTCGCTCCAACAGGTCCTTGGATTTGAGTCCATAAGGGCAGAGGTGGTCGGGCATCACCATCCGGTAAAGCCTGGCTGTCTGGGTTGTGTCTTTTGGCATGTCAAATCCTTCGTTTCAGGGTTCAGGCGTCACAGCCATAAAAGCCTCGATAGCCTGCCCGCAGGCCGGCATCGAGTTCGAGAACGAGGTTGGCCTCCTGCATTTCACTACTGTTTTCCAGCGCCGCAGTCCCGTCCGGCGCACTGAGGGCCACGGACATCCCTTCGGTGCTCAGGGTGCCGGTTCCGTCGGTTGAACCAAGACGCACCAGGTCGCCGCTGATCTTGGCCAGCGCCGCCGGGGCGCCGTCGATCTGTCCTGCGGCAAGCACAGGTTTGCTGGTCGTGGTATACTTGAAGGTGCAGGTGGCCCCATCCGGGAAAAGCTGCGCGATTTCATCGCCGGTCAGGAATTCCAGATCGAGGATGGCGATTTCGGCGGATGAGAGTGCCTCGTTCAGATCGACGATGCGGGCAGGACCATCCAGACCCTCATCAGCCGCGTCACCATTCGCGTCGATATCATTCACCAGATACCGCATCTCGGCGATTTCTTTGTCTTGGGCAAAGATGATCTCGTCAGCCAGTTTGCGCACCCGCGGGTCAGAAATATTGGCGCGGCTCGACGTCATGATCGCAATCGAATGGTGGGGGATCATTGCCCTCATGTAGCTGGTATCGCCAACGGTTACCTGGCTTCGGACCAGCCAGAGGGATCCGGCAAAGACCACGGCGCCGCCAATAAAGATGGCAGCGTTGATCGCCTTGCTGGAGTACATCGACAGCATGAAGCCCAGCATGATGATCGCCATTGTGGCCCCCATCAGCACGGCCATATAGGCGCGTGTTTCGGACCAGAAGATATGGCTCAGCAGATAGGTGTTGAGATGGCATCGTCAAGTTGCGAGACATCTCAAAAGCCGTTTACGTGGGCGCATGACCAAACCTAAGCAATCTGGTGCCTTTTCAGGCCATCGTTTTCCTCCTGAAATCATCGGATACGCCGTCTGGGCCTATCACCGATTTCCCATGAGTTTGCGCGATGTCGAGGACTTGTTGGCCGCGCGTGGCATTGTGGTTAGCTATGAGACCATCCGAGCTTGGCTTGCGAAATTCGGGTCGCATTATGCCAAGCAGATCCGCCGAGATCGCCCCAGAGTGGCGGACAAATGGCACTTGGACGAAGTCGTCCTTCCGATAAACGGCAAGAAATATTGGCTATGGCGCGCCGTCGACAGCAAAGGCGACGTGCTGGACATCCTCGTCCAATCCCGGCGCAATAAACGGGCTGCAAGTCGATTTTTCCGCAAGCTATTCAAGGCATTTGGCGCGCCACGGGTGATCGTCACCGATAAACTCCGAAGCTATGGCGCCGCTCTGAAGGAGCTTGCTCCGAGAATAGAGCACCGCAGCCACAAAGGCCTTAACAATCGATCCGAAGGGTCACATCGCCCCACCCGACGGCGAGAAAAGATTATGGGGAGGTTTAAGTCACCGAGACAAGCCCAGCGATTTCTTACCGTTCATGATCAGGTCCAAACCATCTTCCGTCCGCGCCGCCATACACTTTCAGCCGCAGCCTACCGTCAGACTCGAGCCGACGCCCATTGGATCTGGGACGATATCACGCGTGAGCTGAAGGCTGTTTGAGACCCGGTGCCGGGCTTTCGTCGCCACGAACGCCGATAACTTGACGATGCCGGCGGAAACACTCTGAACAGCATGATCATGGCCAGCGGCTGAACGATGCCTGCGGCTGCCCCTTGTACCACGCGGGCCAGTGTCAGTACGGTCTCATTCGGCGCGAGCCCTCCGAGGATCGAACCGCCGAGAAAGATACCCATTGCGGCATTCATCGTCAGACGCATCCCGAAGGCGCGGTTGGCCCAGTCGGCCAGCAGCATCGTGGCGGTCATGGCCGCAAGAAAGCCTGTCGAGATCCATTGCGCCTGTACCGCGCTGATGCCGAAAGCCCCCATGACCGCCGGGATCGCGACGTTCACGATCGTCGTAGACAAAACGACCGAGATTGTCGCGATCATGATCGTACCGGTCGCCCACCACTTGTAGGCGGGACCGTAACGCTCGAAATACCGGTCAATCTGTGACATCGACATGAACCTCGACCATCATGCCCGGCCTGAGTTCTGCGTCGGTGGCGTCAATCGACACACGGATTGGCAGGCGCTGGGTCACTTTCGTGAAATTGCCCGAGGGGTTTGGGCTGGGCAAAAGGGCAAGCTGGCTCGTGGCCGCCCCGCCCATGCCGATTACCTTGCCTTCGAAGGTCCGGCCCGGAAAGGCATCGACGGTAATGTTCGCCTCGGATCCTACGTGGATCCGGCCGTAATCGGTTTCCTTTACGTTGGCGTCGATCCAGACGTCGCCGGGCGCGTGATACATCGCAATGCGCGTACCCGGTGTCACATACTCGCCGACATCGACAAAGGTCCCATCAACGATACCGTCAAACTGGGTGGTAATCGTGCGGTGCGCGAGGTCGATTTCCTTCAGGCTGCGGTCGGCTTCGATGCCTGCACGTCCCGCAAGAACGGATGCAATCTGCGACTCCAGTACATTCATCTGCTCTCCGTCGGCCTCGACGATGGCCAGACTGGCCCGCGCGCTTTCTATTGCCGCGAATGCGGCGCGCTCCTGCTGGGCAGCGGTGTCCAGTGCCGCCTGGGACTCGTCGAGTGTTTGCTGCGAGGTGATTTTCTGATTTGCAAGCTTGATCGCCCTTTCGTGACGGGCCCGGGCGTTCGCCAGCACCGCGAGTGATGCCTCGTGGTTTGCTTCAGCGGCGGCGATGCCAGCGTGGGCGGCGTCGCGCCGCGCAGAGAGCTGTTTGTCGAGCAACACCTTGCCTGCCCGAAGTTCCGCCAGCTGCGCTTCGGTTGCGGTGATCCTCGACAGCACGGCGTCAAGCTGCGACTGCGCATATGCGCGGTCGATTGCGGCGACGAGATCACCTTTCTCTAGGCTGTCCCCGACAAGAACCGGAATTGCGGTGACCCGTCCCGCGACTTCGCTGGATACCGTGACGACATTGGCCGCAATCCGCGCGTCATTGATGTGTACCTGTGTCAATCGCGCGGCCACCCAGGGGGCGGCCAGCCACAAGGCGACAGCAACAACACCGCCGATCACGATCAACCTCGTGAATCTTGTGCGCCGGCGCTTGGGCAGGGCGGGCGGTACCAGCCTGTCGGCGGCCGCCTTTTCCGTAACGGCTTCCCCTGTTTTTATGTCATCCATTTTGACCACTGTTCAAAATCTCCAATCTGCCTGCGATGCGGTTCAGGACTGTTGTTGCGATACGCAGATCATGCCGGGAAATGCCCTCGAGTATTTCTGCCCGGCTGGCCCCCGAAATTTCTTTCATCCTGACGATAAGAGGGGTCGCGGCCTCTGTCAGATGAAGTGTCTTTGCCCGTCGATCCTTGTCCGAAGGTCGGCGTTCGATCAGACCCGCGCCTTCAAGCCCGTCCAGCAGGCGCACCAGTGTCGCCGCCTCAATTCCCAGGCACTGCGCCAGTTCGACCTGGGTCACTTCTTCATTCCGCGAAAGTTCGAACAGTACGTTCCACCTTGCCTGGGACAGGTCGAGATCGCGAAACCGAAGGTCAAGGTACCGCCGCCACATGCGTGCGGCGGTCGCCATGGAGCGTGCGAAAGGTTCCTGGAACTCAATCTTGTTGGGGTCGGTTTGCATCGCACTTTGCTTTCAACAGCTTGCTAATAGTTGTAAGGCTAATTAGTATGGTCGCAACTATCTTGCAAGTGCCATTCCCGCTTCGGAGACATAGTCGATGTATACGAAAATTCTGTTGTGTTACGACGGCTCGCGCGAGGGGCGGCTGGCGCTGCGCGAAGGGGCGCGGCTTGCGCAGATCACCGGTGCCGATGTAATCCTGCTCGCAGTGGTCGAGACAGTCGCGGGCAACGCGCTGGCGCAGGGCGCGGATGCCGGCGCGCTGGTCCACCAGCAAGCCGATTTCAGGGCGATCCTCGACGAAGGCCATCAGAGACTTTCCGCCATGGGGTTGGCACCTGAGCTTCGCATGGACTTTGGCGATCCCGTTGCGAAAATCAAAGGTGCCGCGGCTGAAACCGGGGCCGATCTGGTCGTCGTCGGGCATCACCGCCAGGGCGTGTGGACCCGCTGGTTAAACCGGTCGGTTGCGGCCGAGTTGAGCGATGCACTGGGATGCAGCCTTCTGCTGGCGCAAAAACGCGTCGAGGATTCAGAGCTTTTCCACGACGGGTGACAGGGTATGGCTGGCCGACCACCGTGCTCCGCCGCGTATATCCCCTAGAGAGCGATGTTATCGACTCGTCCGAGCCGTCCGCAGGCAAAGTCATAGGACATGCGCAGGAGATCGAGAACAGTGCCGATTTCCGCATTGTCTCTTGGCGCGTAGACCATGACAGCAGTCAACGGTATCATGCCCGCTGTCGCCATCGGGTGCGGCTCTGCCCATCCCAGATCGACGATCTGCGGGACGGCATCTTCCGGCAGCATCATGTGCAGGCTACCGTCTTCAGGCGGATGGACATGAGCGAACTCATTACCGATCATGAAGGCTTCGCGGCAACCGCAGCCCTGTCCATGTTCGAGGCACAACGCTTCGGCCCCCGGAACCGAAATCCGCGATGGCTGGCGGGTTACAAAGGGAAAGTCGAAGGCCCTTTCCTTGAATGCCTGATAGGATAAGGAGTCGGGGTTTTGACTGATCTGCGTATGCGGGGCGCAGGGCGTGGTGACGGGCTTTGGCCCGGTGCGTGGGGGTATCTTCAGCATGATAGGGTCTCCGTAAATCTGGTGCTTGCTAACCGGCAAGGGCGGGGTTGTTGGCCGGCAGATAGCTGCGGACCGATTGCGGTGCCTGACCGGTCAGTTCCGCAACGTCGCCGGTGGCCACGTCCAGAAAAGCGACGGCAGCAGCCCGTGCACATTCGACGCGTGCCATATATCCCGCCTTGCCCTCGCCTGCCGCGGCATTGCACGGCAAGCCGTTTGCCCGGTGCGCGGGTGATAGCAACGATGGATTCGATGACCTGACTTCCGAGATGACCGGAAGCGCCGGTTACGGTGTCGGGCCCGTTGAGTGCGCTGGACATGTTCGGTGCTCCTTTTCAGAGTTGCTGCTCAGCCGAACCGGAAGGCGCTTTCGACTGCACCGAGGACGGTGTCCTCCAAAGTTTTCCGGCCGATATCAGTGCCCGCCGCGCCCGCGACGACATGCAACGGGATCAAGTGCTCTTCGCGCGGATTGGCGTCGCGCCCACCCGGTGCCTGCGACCACCGCGCAAGCCTGCGGTTGCGTTCGTCGGGATCGGGGCATGTCACTGCTTCGGTCAGCCAGGCATCGAATTCTGTACCCGCCGTGCCGTTCTGTGGTGCGCCGCGCATGCTCTGCATCATTATACCCATGTTGTGGTAGGTGTTGCCCGATCCGATGATAAGAACCCCCTCGTCGCGCAGCGGTGCCAACGCACGGCCAACCGCCAGATGCGCATCCGGGTCCAGATCGGACCGCAAACTAAGCTGAACGGTGGGAATATCGGCCTCTGGAAAGACCAGCTTCAACGGCACGAAGACGCCGTGGTCGAAGCCGCGCGCGGTATCGGTCCCGGTCTCAAAGCCCGCTCCCTGCAACAGTTCACCCACACGGGTGGCCAAGGCGGGATCACCGGGTGCCGGCCAGGTCAGCTCATAGGTGTGTTGCGGGAAGCCGTTATAGTCGAACAACAAGGGCGGCGCTGGATTCGACTGCACGGTGAACTCACGCGCCTCCCAATGCCCCGAGATCACCAGCAACGCCTTTGGCTTCTCCGGGAGACTGGCGGGGAGGGTCTCCAGAAAGCTGCGATGCCTGTCCCAGGTATCGGGGGGATCCCACTCCATGAAAAAGCACGGGCCGCCCCCATGTGGAATAAAAAGAGTTGGCATGCGGGTCATGTCTGTCTGTTCCTTCGGGTTTGCAGGACACCTTCGGGTGTCGTTCGACCTTTTAGGAATAGTTGATTTGTAACCTATACTAAAGTAGGAACGGAAAAGTAACTGCCTATCACAGGTGTGAACGTCAATGCCCAAGACCCCGCCACAGTGCCCCATGGATTCGATTCTGCGCCTGCTCATGGGGCCGTGGACGACCTATATCATCTGGGTCCTGAGCGATCAGGGACCGCAAAGGTTTGGTGCGCTGAAACGTGCCGTGCCAGGAATATCTACCCGCATGCTGACCGAACGCCTGCGAATGCTTCAGGGTGCCGGGGTCATTTGGCGCGAACAGGAGCAGACAATTCCGCCTGCAGTCACCTATGGCCTGACCTCGCGTGGCAATGACCTGCGAGGTGTTCTGGACACACTGGGACATATCGCGGAACGATGGAAGGATGAGGGTGTCTTCGCAGAAGATGAATTGGGGACTGTTTGAATGAACCAATTGGGAAAATGCGCGGGTGTGCAAGCCTTGGGGAAGGCCAGATTATCGATAAAGCGCGTTCGATCCCACGGTTCTGCAGCAGGCGGCCGACATGAGGCAAAGTAAAGTTGCCGATGTGCTGAGCGGAGCCAAGACGGTCTTTCTGAGGTGTGGATTCGAAGGTGCCAGTGTCGATGCGATTGCCGAGGAGGCCAAAGTATCCAAAGCGACGCTTTATGCCCATTCCCCGAGCAAGAACATGCTGTTCTTACGCGTTGTGCAGGCTGAATGCGACAGGCTCTCTGTCGAGATCTCCCGACCGCTTTCACGCAACGATTCACCGCGAGCCGTTCTGGAACAACTTTCTCGGCGCATGATCAGACTGGTCCTGGACGATGACTACATTCGACTTCTGCGTACCTGCACCGGCGCGGTTTCAGTGCTGCCCGAGGCAGGGTAAATATATATGGAAGCGGGGCCAAGGCGGGCCACTAGAATTGTCGGGCAGGTTTTTCGGGTCCTGCAAGAAGCCGGATCGGTAAAAATGCAGGACGTTCAAAGCACTGCAAGCCAGTTCATTCATCTTTCCGTCTCGGGCATCATCATGCCCAGACTGCTGGCGGTTGGCCAGCCGATCGATGCGCCAGCGCATGCCGAAAGGGCGGTTGACGTGTTTCTAGGGATTTACTCAGCGGGTAATACCTAGCGTAACAGGCCTAAATTTAGGCACTTCTGCGGTTTGATGAACGCCTCGGTGCCCTGTTTCAGGACGGATTTGATCAAGACCTTGACCTTGATGCAGCCCCGGACTACCTCTCGCGAAAATCTAAACCGACCGGATGGTACAGTTGTGAATGAGCCAGGGCAGTCAGCGGGATCGAGAAACGCATCTCCGAGAATTCTCGGCGCTGCACGCGCGATTGCTGCGCGTGAAGGAGCGGGCAAAGTTACGATCGAAGCAGTCGCGAAGGAGGCGGGGCTGAGCAAGGGCGGCGTGCTCTACAACTTTCCGACGAAGAAAGCGCTGCTTTCAAGCCTGCTGGATCAGATGCTGGCCGCGCACCGGGAGCTTCTTGCGAATGTACCGGTGCGGCATCCAGCGCGCACTCTAACCGGGCATCTCGAAACTGTGATACACTCAAAAGACGTGGACGACGACCTGTCAATGGCAATCCTTGCGGCCGCCGCCTCGGATCCACGGCTTCTTGATCCGCTTCGCAGTGATCTAACATGCGACCTCGAACGTATACTGACAGACACGCAGGACGCGCCGGCCGCCATGATCGCGGTCCTGGCGATACAGGGTCTGCGGTTCCAACGGCTGTTGAATCTTCCGGACGGCGGCGCGGAAATCAGAGAACGCGTCATCGAACGATTAAGGACTATGATTGATGAGCTCTAATAAGAAGACCAAAAACTGGAAGCGGGTTGCTTTCGTCATCGTGCTGGCGGCCGCAGCGGCCCTGGCCGTGCCGTTCCTTCCGGGGTCCCTGACGGGTGTATTCGCCCAGACGGAAATGAATGCCGGGGAAACCGACGCCGAGACGCAGACAGCATCCGAACCCGATCGGCCGGTGACGGTCGAAGTGACGCGTGCGCTCAGCCGCGTGGTCAATCAATCCCGGGCCGTTGCGGGCCGGGTCGAGCCTGCACGCACAGTAGACATCGCGTTTCAGGTGCCGGGGCAGATCTTTTCCCTCGATGTCGAGCCGGGCGACAGAATCCGCAAGGGCGACGTGATTGCGGAACTCGATCAGGCTGATTTTGATTTGGCTGTCGATCGGGCGCAGGCCTCGTTCGACCTCGCGAATTCCGAGCTTGAGCGCGCTTCAAGTCTCGCCGAGCGTGGGGTCGCAGCCGACTCGCGCCTCGATACTGCGCGCGCCCAGTTTGCACAGGCAGACGTGGCACTGCGCGAGGCCAAGCGGCGTCTGTCGCAGACCCAGATCACCTCACCGTTTGACGCGATTGTGGCGCGTACTTTCGTCGAGGAGTACGTCAACGTCACCTCGGCCGCGCCGGTGGCGCGTCTGCAAGATGTGAGCGAGATGCGGATCATGATTTCACTGCCCGAAGAACTTGCGGCAGTTGCGCGTTCTGCGCCCGACGCGTTCGACATCGTCGCGAGCTTTCCTGCGGTACCGGGGTACACGGTGCCACTCGTGCTGCGTTCGTTTTCGACCGACGCTGATCCGACAGCCCAGACCTACGATGTGGAATTTGCGATCACCGGTGATATCGATTCACGTCTGTTGCCCGGCATGACAGCGGATGTGCGCATCGCCGCCGCGTCCGATGAAAACCGTCCGCAATCCGTCATCGTTCCGGTTTCGGCGGTGGACACGACAAGCCGAACCGACCCGTCCATCTGGATCTATCAGGAATCTTCCGGACAGGTCGCGCGCAGGACGGTCCGGCTGGGACTTCCCGTCAATGACGAGATTATCGTCATGGAGGGCCTGAATGGTGACGAGCTGGTTGTTTCGGGCGGTTGGTGGCGGCTCAGGGACAATCAGGCAGTGATGATTTCGGGTCTCTGATCCAATATTGATAGGACGGGTACAGATCCATGGCACTCAGCATCTCACGTGCGACCATCAAGCGACCGGTGGCGGCTTGGCTGGTTATCATCTTCTGCATGGTTGGCGGGTATTGGGGCCTCAATACCGTCGGTCGCCTCGAAGATCCCAGCTTTACCCTCAAGACGGCTCTCGTCTTCGTGCCGTATCCGGGTGCCACGGCTGTTGAGGTCGAAGAGGAAGTCTCCGACGTCATTGAAAACGCGTTGCAGCAGATGAAGCAACTCGACCGGGTTGAATCGAAATCCATGCCGGGCATGGCTCAGATTACCGTCGAAATCGAGATGACCTACGGTCCGAACGAGATCCCGCAGGTGTGGGACGAGATGCGCCGCCGCATCAGCGATGTGCAGGGGAATCTTCCGACAGGTACGCGCCCGCCAATCATCAATGACGATTTTGGCGACGTCTATGGCATGTTCTATGCGGTGACGACCGAAGGGCTTAGCCCGGTAGAGCAGCGTGATCTGGCGACGACCCTGCGACTTGGGCTGGTGACCGTCGATGGCGTCGCCAAGGTCGAGGTTCAGGGCCTTACGGAAGAGGTGATCAATATCTCGGTCCCATCTTCCCGGCTGACGGAGCTTGGGCTTCCTCCAACGCAGGTCCTGGGCGTCCTCGCCGACGAAAACCAGGTGTTCACGAACGGTGCGATTACCGAAGGTCCCGCCCGTATCGACCTGTCGGTTCCGCCGGGTTACGTGAGTCCGGAAGGTATCGAGGAACTTCGACTTGGTGTTCCCGGTGAGGTCGGTCAGGTTGCGGTTTACGACATCGCAAAGGTTACCCGCGATGAAGCCGAACAGCCAAGTCAGGTTATTCGGCAAAACGGAGCGGCGGCGTTCACTCTCGGAGTATCGGCGTTGACGGACCGGAACGTTGTCGAGGTCGGCGCGGGTGTCTCGGCGCGCCTGGACCGGCTCAAGGCCGCGTTGCCGGCCGGGGTCGAGATCACACCGGTCTACGAGCAGCACGTTGTCGTGGACGAGGCTGTTTCGAGCTTTCTCGTCAGTCTTGGCCAATCAGTGGGCATTGTCGTTGCCGCGCTGATGCTGACGATGGGATGGCGTGCGGGTCTGGTGGTGGGTGTGACACTGGCGCTGACTGTCTTCTCTACACTGTTTTTCATGTCTGTCTTCGGCATCCCGATGGAAAGGATCAGCCTTGGTGCCCTGATCATCGCGATGGGGATGCTTGTCGATAACGCCATTGTCATCACAGAAGGAATGGTGATCGGTGTGGCGCGGGGCAAGTCTGCGGAAGATGCCGCCGCCGAGACGGAAACCGCCACATCGATTCCCTTGCTTGGTGCGACCGTTATCGGGATCATGGCCTTTTCCGGGATCGGCCTGTCGCCTGACGCGACCGGCGAATTCCTGTTTTCGCTTTTCGCGGTCATCGCGATTTCGCTGCTGATGAGTTGGGCGCTTGCGGTTTCGGTCACACCCTATCTCGGCAAACTGCTGCTCCGCGCGCCAAAAGAGACCTCTGACGATCCCTACAAGGGGGCGTTCTACGGAGTTTATCGCAGCTTTCTCTGGCTGGCTTTGCGGACCCGGGTCATCGTCGTCCTGATCATTGTGGGAATTACGGTCTGGTCCGTGATGGCCTTTGGGCAGGTCAAGCAGGCGTTTTTCCCGGCGTCGAACACTCCGATCTTCTATGTCGAGTTCCAGATGCCACAGGGGACCGATATCAATGTCACCGACGCTGAAATGAAACGGCTCGAACAGATGCTGCTCGCCGAGGACAACGTGACGGATGTGACGACCCTTGTCGGGCGAGGCGCAAGCCGCTTCATGCTGACTTATAATCCCGAGCAGGCGGATGCCAGTTACGGACAGCTTATCGTCCGGGTCGCCGATGCCGAGGCAATCCCGTCCATCGCGAGCCGACTGAACCGGGATCTGCCAGCCGAATTCCCTCACGCGCTGATCCGCGTCGAGCAGATTGTGTTCGGGCCGCCGTCCGGTGCAGACGTGGCGGTTCGGTTTGCGGGGCCGGATCCTGTCATCCTGCGGCAACTCGCGGATGATGCGATGCGGATCTTCGAGGATTCCGGTACGATCACCAACCCGCGGACCAACTGGCGCCAGCGTGAGATACTCGTCGAGCCGATTGTCGATGAATCGCGTATGCGTCTGGCCGGTGCAACGCGCGGGGCGATTTCCGACACCATAAGCTACGGAACGTCCGGCTTGCGTGTTGGTCAGTTGCGCGAGGACGACGAGGTGATCTCGATCAACCTCCGCCTCCCGGAGAGCGAACGTGACGGGATTGACCGCCTTTCCGATCTTTCCGTATGGTCTGATGGTGCAGGGTCCTACGTTCCGATGGCCAACCTCGTTGAGCGTTTCGAGACACGCCTCGTCGAGGCGCTTATACAAAGACGTGACCGCGAGCGCACCATTACCGCGATGGGCGGGTCGCGCAGCGATCTGACCGCGGACGAAGCGTTCCGGAGTGTTAGGACCGATATCGAGGCCATTCCGCTGCCAGAGGGTTACGTGATGGAATGGGGTGGCGAATTCGAAAGCGCGGCGGATGCGCAGGCAAGTCTCGGCAAGCAGCTTCCGCTGGGTTTTCTCGTCATGCTGACAATCTCGATCCTGATGTTCAACAAGGTCCGCCAACCACTGATCCTTTGGTTGGTCGTACCGATGTCGGTAACAGGAATGGTACTGGGGCTCCTGTTCACAGGCTTGCCGTTTACGTTCACTGCCCTTCTGGGCTTCCTGTCGCTTTCCGGTATGCTGATGAAGAACGCAATTGTTCTGGTCGAAGAGATAGACCTTCAGCGTGCAGAGGGTGTACCCGACTACAAGGCGGTCATCGACGGATCAGTCAGCCGTCTGCGCCCTGTGGTGCTCGCGGCAGGCACGACGATCTTCGGGATGGTTCCACTCCTGCCGGATGCCTTCTTTGCATCGATGGCAGTGACGATCATGGGCGGTCTTGCATTTGCTTCGGTTCTGACGCTGATCGCCGTTCCGGTACTTTATGCGCTCTTCTTTCGGATCAAGCCTCCGAAAGAGGACACCGCTCCGGAGGGCGCAACAGCCGCAGCGTGATCAGGCCTGGCGCGCGGTGCACGGCAGTGTGCACCGACGCGGTCGTCTCTTTGGGAATCAGGTGTTATTCCCTATTTCGGTAGAAGTCGCTGTGAGCTTGCTGCGCTGGCACAAGCGCACCCGCCCGGAAATATCCGAACGCGGGTACAACTTCGATTGGCGTGAGAGGATCGGCTTGGGTTCGCGAGAAATAGACTGGTTTCATCGCGCGTTCCGGGCCGAAGCGGCACACCCCTCAACGGCACCAGAACAGTTGTAGTCGCCGGGATCAGACCGCCGGTGCTTTTGCGTGGGGCAGGTGGCCTGTCTTGATCCAGAGCCTTGCGCCCTGATCACCGGCTGTCGCCGTCAAAGTCTCACCATCTGGCAGGCGCAGCCAGTCGTTCCGCTTCAGGGTTTCACCGTCAACCGTGACCGCTCCGCCAATGACCAATACCTCTATCCCTCCCGGTGCCTGCGACGTCGTGACCGCGCCGGGCTCCAGCTTGCTGTAGGTCACAACCTCGCGCGCATCCCGGTGCAGGATCGTCGTGGCGACCCCTTCTGTCGGTGCGCCCAGCTCTGCCTCCATATCCTTGTGGAACTGGGTGCGGTCGGCCATGTCGAACTGCCACAGCTTGACGAAGATCGTACATCCTGCCTTCGATCCCGGTGTGTGCGAGGTCGTGGGCGGATTGCGAACGTATGTGCCCGCCGGGTAATCGCCATGCTCGTCCTGAAAGACACCGTCAAGAACGATGAATTCCTCGCCGCCGGTGTGGGTGTGTGCCGAAAAACGGCTGCCGGGTGCATAACGCACGATGGTGGTTGCCCGCGCTACTTCGTCGCCAATCCGGTCCAGCATACGTCTGTCCACACCTTCAATCGGCGAGGGCTGCCAGTCGATCGTGTCCGAATGAACGACGACACGCTGCGAAAAATCGGCATTGAGATCCATTGTATACAGTCCTTTTCTGGCCTCACGCGCTTGGCGGAGGCTTTAGATGATTGATCACTTTCGGATGCCATGAGCTAGGCAGGATTTGTGCATTGGCAAGGAAATTTATCGTGCGTTGGGGCATCCGGCATGCGCGGTGATGTTGCCGCTCAATCCGGTGGATCGCGTCCTTCCGCCGAGGGAGCTTCTGGAAGTTCGAGGCGTTTCGGGCTTGCCTGTTCCACCGCCGAACGGAGCCGGGACATCAATGCAATCGCCTGCGAACGGTCTTCTGCGGAAATTCCGAGATCCGCGAAATTCTGCGTGACAGTCTGGTCGGCGGCTTTGAGAATGGCGAGACCATATTCGGTCGGGCACAAAACAATACGGCGTTCATCCTCCGGGTCTCGCACCCGCTCTATCACCCCGACCCCGGCCATCTTCTTGGCCAGGGGCGATACCGTGTTCGGTTCGACCCCGAGACGCGCGGAAAGCTCGGAAAGCGACATTTTCCCTTTTTCGACAAGAGCCTTGAGCATCACGTATTTTGCGTAAGTAAGCCCAGTCTCGGCGAAAGCCGTCTGGTAAAATCGACCGAACGCATGGTGAAGCATGTAGACCTGAAAACAGGCAAGATCATTCAGGTTGGATTTTTGTACCATACACGCTAACTAGGGCCACCGGGTCGGGATTGAAAGCCGAAACACCGTAAGCCCGATTCGAAACTTCGTATACGAAATATTCTAGAGCGAAAGGAAATGCCATGACTCAGATCAACCGACGCACCCTTTTAAAGGGCGCCGCAACGCTGCCAGCCGCCGCCGCCCTTACCGGAGTAGCAAGCCCAACGCTGGCTGCCGGACACACCGCGACACCGGGCGCGGCCCTCTACTCTGCGCCCCTCGGTCGATATCGCATCACCGCCCTGTTGGATGGGATCGCACCACTGGGCAGGGGGTTCTTTTTCGGCAGCGAAGCGATCGACCCGCTGATGGAGCAGATCGGTATCGGGCCCGATGCGTTGCCTGCGCCGGTTTCTGCATTTCTCCTGCAATCCGACGAGCGTACAATTCTGATCGACGCCGGAATGGGAGAGCAGGAATTGTTGGGGCCTGGCTTTGGCGGTCTGATCCCCGGACTTGCTGCGGCAGGCGTCACCCCCGACGATGTCGACATGGTTGTTCTGACCCATGCGCATCCCGATCATCTTGGTGGTTTGATCCGTGGCAGTGATGCCGTCTTCAAGAACGCCGAATTGGCTTTGGGTGAGGTCGAAGCAGGCTTCTGGACCGATGAAGCGATGATGGCGCAGGCGCCGGATGAGGCGAAAGGTATGTTCCAGTTGGCCCAGACCGTGCTTGGGGCCTATGGCGATCGTGTGACGCGTATCGCCGACGGTGCCGAGGCCGCGCCCGGCCTGTCCATGATGTTGTCTCCGGGCCACACACCGGGCCACTCGATTGTGCGGATCGATGGCGGCGACCGGCAGTTGCTGATGATCGCTGACACGCTTGCCTCGGCCGATGTTCACACTGCACTGCCCGATGTTGGGTTTGGGTTCGACAGCGATCCGGCCCAGGCTGCGGAATCCCGACGCCGCGTCTTTGACATGGTGTCAGCTGACAAGACGCTTGTCGCGGGGAGCCACATCCACTTTCCGGGCTTTGGCCGTATCCTCGCGGATGGCGAGGCGTATCGCTACGTTCCTACTACCTGGATGTGATTTAGCCATCAATAGGGGCGCTGCAAGGCGCCCCTTAATCAGGCGCTTGCCTGTTGTCTCATATAATGCGGGCCATTCAGGCCCATTAAGTTCGTGTACGAAATATTTGCTTGCCAATCAAAATTATTGTTCTAGTTGTAATCCGAAGCAGCGGTGGACCAGCCGCTCTTAGAGAGGACCACATGGATAAGCCTGTCGATTTGAATGAGAAAGCCGTCCGCACCGCGGCGGTGTGCGGTTCCGGACCTGTGCTCATCCGGTTGATCGGGTTGTCCCCGAACATAAACCGTCGGAGCGTTCAGTGATGGTCGAAACTGATACACACGACGCGTCCGGTCTTCTTTGTCTGGACAGCCAGCTTTGTTTTCCGCTCTACGCCGCGACCAACCTGTTGGGCCGCATGTACCGCCCACTGTTGGATCCTCTCGGTCTGACCTATTCGCAATATCTCGTCATGCTGGTTCTTTGGGAAGAGGGGCCGATTCATGTCGGTGGCCTGGCACGGCGTCTTCATATCGACAGCGGTACGATGACCCCGATGTTAAAGCGGATGGAGAAACTCGGCCTGCTGACCCGGACGCGCGACCGGGCCGACGAACGACACGTCATGGTGCACCTGACGCCGGACGGTGTCGCCCTGCGGACCCGCGCGGCGGAGGTGCCGGTCGCCTTGTCCGGCCGGATCGGTGACCGGCTTGGGCCGGGTGCGGCCGAGGCGCTGCGCACCGCCGTGCGCGATCTTGTCGATCTCCTAGCGGCGGACCTTGCGAACATATCCGGTGATCCAGCACCGCAGGCGGCGCTCCCGCATTCCATCAAATGACAACAACGAGGACCAGATGACAGAAACAACTCTCTTCGGCTTTAACGGATCGACCTTCGTGCGCACGGTGCGATGCGTGCTGGCGCGTAAGAGCATTTCTTACAACCAGGTGCCGGTCAACGTCCTGGAAGGCGAAACGCAAGAACCCGATCATCTTGAACGCCACCCGTTCGGCAAGGTGCCGGTTCTCGATATCGACGGAATGCGTCTGCGTGAAACCGATGCAATCGTACGGTACCTCGAAGCGCGCGACCCTGAACCACCGATGTTTCCCAAGGATGCAAAAGAACGCGCGAAGGCGGACGAGAACGCTGCGCTGATCACCAATTACGGCTACGACGCGATCATTGGTTTTGTGGCGTATCACCTGTTCCCCGATGTGGTCGGCGGAAAAAACGAAGAAATGAGGCAGTCCAATCTGGATCAGGCCAGAAAACTGATCAGGCTTGTTCTGGACAACAAGAAAGATGCGCCATTTTTTTCCGGTGACGCGCCCGGTTTCGCCGACTACCTGCTCGGGCCGCTCATTGCGTATGCGACGATGACAGAGGATGGCGCCGCGATCTTGTCCCTCGAGGGCATGCAGGACTGGTGGGACAGATTAAGTAATGACGAAGCGTTCGTGGCCACTGCGCCGGACCTTGGCTGAGAAAAAAGGAGAACCGAGAAAATGATCAAACTTACTTTGAATGGCGAACCGCGCGAGATCGCGGCGGCCGGGGATACGCCGCTGTTGTGGGCCCTGCGCGATGAACTGGGCCTGACAGGCACCAAATTCGGCTGCGGAGTCGCGTCCTGTGGGGCGTGTACGGTGCATGTGGACGGGGCGCCCGTACGCTCGTGCCAGACCTTCGTGGGAGACCTGGACGGGGCCACGGTGACGACGATCGAGGGTGCGCAAGACGCCACGACCGAGGCGATCCGCACAGCCTGGGTGGAGCTGGAGGTGCCGCAATGTGGCTACTGCCAGTCAGGCCAGATCCTGTCGGCGACGACGCTATTGCGGGACACGCCCAAACCAACCGACGACGATATCGACGCGGCAATGGACGGAAACCTGTGCCGTTGTGCCACCTACGCACGGATTCGCAAAGCGATCCATCGCGCATCCGAGATTATGGAGGGTTAAGATGCTCAACAGATTTATTGCACAGACCATGCCGACGCCCGCGCTCACGCGCAGGGGCTTTTTGAAACTGTCTGCCGGAGCCACGGGCGGCCTGATGTTGGGTGCCGCCCTTCGGCCCGTGTCAGCCGCAGCGCAGGGCGGCGTCGACGGGCTTGCCACGCCGTTCGTTCACATTCGCCCCGACAACACCGTGGTGGTGATCGTCAAACACCTCGACAAGGGGCAGGGAACAGCCACGGGTCTCGCCACGCTGGTCGCGGACGAACTTGATGCGGATTCGGCACAGGTCACGACAGAGTTCGCGCCCGCCAATACCGATCTCTATGCAAATACTCTGATGGGCGTGCAGGGCACGGGCGGGTCAACCGCGATGGCCAATTCCTGGCAACAGTACCGCGAGGCCGGAGCCACTGCACGCTCGATGTTGATCGCAGCAGCGGCACAGACCTGGGGCGTCGATCCCGCTGGCATCAGCATCGCGGGCGGTCAGATCACTGACGGATCACAGTCAGCCAGCCTTGGCGACATGGCCGAGACTGCCGCAGGGCAGAGCGTCCCCGAAAGCGTCACGCTCAAGACGCCTGATCAATGGGTCTATATCGGCAAGTCCTTCCCACGCGTTGACGTGGTTCGCAAATCCCAGGGTGCAACCAACATGTACGGGATGGACGTGGCCATGGAAGGGCTCGTCTACGCCGTCAGCTTGCGCAGTCCGCGTTTCGGCGGCGTACTGGCCGGTCTAGACGCCACAGAGGCGCGGGCCATGCCCGGCGTGATCGACGTGATTCAGTTGCCTGATCGGGCGACGGTGATCGCCGAGTCGACATGGCAGGCCATTCAGGCCCGCGACGCGCTGTCAGCGGAATGGGATTTTTCGCAGGCCGAAAACCGGGGAACCGAAGAGCTGCGGGCCGAATACACCGCGCTGCTGGATGAGGAAGGTATCGCATTCCACAGCGCCGTCGTATCGCAGGCCGACACTGAACAGGTGATCGAAGCGGACTACTCTTTCCCTTACCTCGCGCACACGCCGATGGAGCCAATCGACGTTACCGTTCGTTTTGACGGCACCGAAGCCACGTTCTGGACTGGATCGCAGATCCAGACTCTGGACCAGAACATAGGTGCGCAGGTGCTTGGCATTGATCCGGGTTCGGTTTCAATCGAGACCCTCTGGGGCGGCGGATCTTTCGGGCGCCGTGCGATCTACGACAGCCACTATGTGGCCGAGGCCGCAATGATCGCGAAGGCGTGGCTCGAAGCGCACGGGGATGCCCGGCCGATCAAACTGGTCTGGACCCGCGAAGACGACGTGCGCGGCGGTTATTACCGTCCGATGCACATGCACCGTGTGCGCGCCGGTCTTGACGCCGACGGCAATATCACGTCGTGGGAACAACGCGTGGTGGGGCAAGGTATCGCCATCGGAACCGCGTTCGAACAGTTCATGGTTCGGGATGGTGTCGATGCCTCTTCGGTCGAGGGCCTCGGGGAGCATTCGGCCTACACCATTCCGGGATGGTCGGTCGATATCCACCATCCGGAAGTTGGCGTGCCGGTTCTTTGGTGGCGCTCGGTCGGGCACACCCACACCGCGTATGTGGTCGAAACGATGATGGACGAACTGGCGGAAGCGGCCGGTGCCGATCCTGTGGAATTTCGCTTGCGCTATCTTACCGATCCGCGCGCGCGGGGGGTGTTGGAATTGGCGATTGACAAGGCCGGCACGGTACCGGATGGCCTCACACGGGGCATCGCGGTGCACAAGAGTTTTGGCTCTTATGTCGCCGAGGTTGCGGATGTTCGCATCCGCGAAGACGGCACCGTAAAGGTCGAGCGCGTGACCTGCGGTGTCGACTGCGGCGTGCCGATCAACCCCTCGAACATCGAAGCGCAGGTCCAGGGGGGACTGGGCTACGGTCTTTCCGCGATCCTGCGCGAGGAGATCACCCTGACCGAGGGTGAGGTAAACCAGTCGAACTTCTACGATTACACACCACTGCGGATCAGCGACATGCCGCAGGTGGATGTCCATATCGTTCAGTCGACCGAGGCCCCTACCGGCATCGGCGAGCCGGGCACACCGCCCGTTGGGCCCGCCGTGGCCAATGCCGTACGCCGGGCAACCGGCACGATTGTGCGCGAATTGCCATTTTCGCTTCATGGACTAGCCTGACCACGGACTGGCCTGGCCGAACGAATGGTCCATTGACGCGCGCTGCTTTGTGGCGCGCGTCACCTTTTTGTCTGACGCCGTGTGCCTGGATACACCAATCCAGTTTCCTTATGTCATGCCTTGAGAACTCACATTCCTTTCGCTAATAATCTAACGCGTGTTAGAATATTAGCGAAGAGAGCCAATGTCCGGACCCCTACACAACCTCAGAATTATCGAACTCGGCCATGTCATCGCCGGCCCACTTTCAGCTGCCTTGCTTTCTGATTTCGGTGCGGATGTCATCAAAGTCGAAGCACCGAACCGAACGGACATGATGCGTGACCTCGGACCCAAGGCCAAGGACGGGGTTGGTGTTTGGTGGAAGACACTGGGCCGCAACAAGCAGACTCTGGGTCTGGATTGGAAGTCGGACGAAGGCCGGGGCATTCTGCGCAAGCTGGTTGAAGGTGCCGATGTCCTTGTCGAGAATTTTCGACCAGGCGTACTTGAGCGTGCGGCCATCGGGCCGGAAATACTGCATGGGTGGAACCCGGATCTGGTTATTCTGCGCGTGTCCGGCTACGGACAGGACGGCCCGATGCGGGATGTACCTGCTTTTGGCCGTGCGGCTGAGGCCATGAGCGGTCTGGCGCATCTGACCGGTTTCACCGACGGGCCGCCGATGCATCCCGGGTTTCCGGCGGCAGATAGCACGACGGGGCTGATGGGCGCATTGGGGATCATGATCGCACTGCTTGCCCGCGAACAGGGAACCGCACGCGGTCAGGTCGTCGATCTTGCAGTGTTCGAAGCCTTGCTTCGGTTGATGGATTATCCCGTTCCTGCCCTGACGGGCGCTGATCATTCGCCGCGACGCAACGGGCTGCGCCAGCCGATGGACTTTGCGCCGGGGGGTATGTTCCGCACATCCGATGGGGTATGGCTGACCGTTTCCGCAGGAAGCGCGGAGACCGCGCAACGGCTGCTGCGCGCCGTCGGCGGTGACGCCTTGGCCGATGACCCGCGGTTCGCGACCCTTGCCGAGATGTCACACCACATGACCGTGGTTTTCGACGCCATCAATGATTTTGTCACGCAGCACACACTTGCCGAAGTTGAAACGGAATTCGCGCGTCATGATGCGGTGGCCTCGCGGGTGCTGAGCGTCGAAGATATTACAACGAACGCGCAAATCCGCCATCGTGGCGACATTGTATCGGTCGAGGGTGAGCCGACCAAGGTTATCGGCCCGGTCCCGCATCTCAGCGCCACACCGGGCGCGCTTCGGTGGCTGGGACGCGCGCCTGGTGCCGACACGCGCAGCATTCTGTGCGAGCTTGGGTTTGACGACAAACAGATCACGGCCCTTTACGAGGCGGGGATCATAGGACTGGACGGCACGAGAAACACTCCGTGACATTTCCTTTGACGGATGAGCGGAGGGAATTACGCGACCAGATCCTGTGGAGGTGTACCCGGTTCGACGGCGACTATTGATTAGAGCGCGATCGCAACGGTGGGTTTTCTCATGATCTGTACGGGGGCGATGACTGACGGTGGGTGCCTTGGGATCGGCACGCAGGAACAGGTAGATGACGCAGGTCTGGGATTGCCGAGGCGACCGTCATAATGCAGGCAATCGCGGAATTGCGGGCCGGTCTCGGCTGGGTCTCGGTAATCCTGTTGTGAGGTTTGGCACCGATGCGCAACCTGCGCGCACCTTGGAACCGATGATCGGAGAACACAAAAAGCCTGTTTCGAATACGTCCAAGTTCAAGACCGCCGCGGCGTGGCAGGGGCGGTCGACACGCCGTGCATGTGTTGAAAGTCCGGATTTCGACGGCGCAGGTTGCCGACAAGAAGACGGTTTAATCTCGTTCTACACCTCGTAGAGGCGACCACGGCATCACAGATCACCGTTAGGAGATTCGGAAACGCCAAGGTATACCACGCCAAACGGCTGACGAGAGAAACCCTCTTGTTCCGCACCGTACCAGTGACGACGCAAGTGAATTCGTTGTCAACGGGAGGAAAATGTTTGAATTTTTAATAACTTACTCGAAGAAAACGAGTTGCGGAAGTAGGCGAAATTCTTAGCTTGATTATTTTCTAACACGCGTTAGATTATCCGAATAACCCCGAATGGGGGAAAAGGGAGGAAGCGTCATGAATGAGACGCAGTTTGGGTCTTCGCGAGAAGACCTGTCAGCACGCTCGACCGTGTTTGCACGCGATCTATTCGAAGCCAAGACTGTTGTTGTCACCGGTGCGGGCGGTGGATTGGGTTTAGCCATTGCGGCCCTGTTTGCCAAGCTCGGAGCAAATCTTGCGATAAATGGACGTAACGAGGAGAAACTGGCGTCGGCCAAGGAATTTCTCGAAAGTCTGGGTGCCAAGGTCTTTGCCATGCCGATGACGATCCGTGACCCCGAACAGGTCGAAGATTTCGTAGCTGCGGTCAATCAGGAATTCGGGTCGATCGACGTTCTGGTCAACAACGCGGGAGGGCAGTTTCCGCAAGCCGCTCTGGATTTTTCTCCGAAGGGCTGGAACGCTGTCATAGATACCAATCTCAATGGCACCTGGTGGATGATGCAATCCACGGCGCGGCATTGGGTTGCGCAAAAGCAATCGGGTTCAATTGTGAACATCGTGGCCGACATCTGGCGCGGGATGCCCGGCATCGCGCATACCTGTGCGGCCCGGGCAGGTGTGGTATACCTGTCCAAATCAGTCGCCGTGGAATGGGCGCCGCATGATATCCGCGTGAACTGCGTGGCGCCCGGCTGTTGCGAAAGTACCGGTTTCGGAAACTATCCCGCTGAAGGCGCGGCAACTTTTCAGGATTCCAATCCGATGCGCCACGCCGGGGATGAATGGGATGTTGCAGAAGGCGTAGTCTATCTGGCGGCCAATTCCGGGAAATTCGTGACCGGAGAAGTTCTTAACATCGACGGCGGGCAACAAATGTGGGGTGATCCCTGGCCAACAGGGAGACCGGATTATTTCCGGATTTCCTGATACCAAGACCGAACCTAGCGAGGGACAACAGGATCCAGATGATGACGCAAAGAACAACAGATGCCGGTACCGGTGATGGGGCAATACTGGAATGTCGCGGGATCGAGCGGCGGTTTGGCGGTATCGTCGCCGTCACAGGTGTCGATCTTATCATTCAACCCAAAGAAATCTTTGGACTTGTCGGTCCGAATGGCAGCGGCAAGACAACACTTACCAACGCGATCACGGGTTTCTACCCTCCCAACGTCGGGACTGTCCGGCTGGGAGGTAAAGACATCACGGGCACCGCGCCACACAAGGTCGCAACGCTCGGGGTTGCCAGAACATTCCAGAACCTTGCCCTGTTCAACGGGATGAGCGTTCTGGATAACATTCTGCTCGGGCGACACATTCACATGAAGCCGGGGGTCATCCGCACGGCGCTTTATTGGTGGGCCGCACAGCGGGAAGAAATCGAGAACCGCAAGATCGTCGAAGAGGTGATCGAATTTCTTCAATTGGAGAGTATTCGGCACGAACTGGTCGATGGTCTGCCCATCGGACTTAAAAAGCGGGTCGAGCTTGCGCGCGCACTGGTCGCGGAACCGAAGATGCTGATTCTCGACGAACCGATGGCTGGCATGAACCAGGAAGAAAAAGGGTATATGTCCCGTTTCATTCTGGATGCGCGGGCCGAACGGGGCGTCAGCGTTCTGCTGATCGAGCACCATATGGACGTCATCATCGGCATTTGCGACCGTATGCTCGCGTTGAACTACGGTGAAATGATCGCCAGCGGCATACCGAGAGAAGTCGTAAAAGACCCAAGGGTCATTGAAGCATATGTTGGAGGTTCGCATGGCTGAGGGGACGACATTGCAAAATTCCGCCAACGAGACATTTGGAAAGCTGCTGGCGCGGAACGCGGCAAACCATGGATCGGATATCGTGGTCCGCGAGAAAGAGCGCGGCATCTGGAGAGAAAGCACCTGGGCCGACTACGTGGACGAGGTTCTGGCCTGCGCGGCCGGTCTCGAAGTGGTCGGCGTAGCGCCGGGCAAGGCCGTTTTGATACTTGGTGACAACCGTGCACGTCTATATCAGGGCATGCTTGCGATCTCGCTGCTCGGGGCTTACGCGATGCCGGCCTATCCGGGTGCTACGCTCGAAGAACTTCAGCATTTCCTCGGCGAAGTCGAAATCGTTGCGGCCTTCGCAGAAGATCAGGAACAGGTCGACAAAATTCTCGAATTGCGCAGCGCAAGTGCGAGCGGCATTGCCCACGTCATTTACGACGAAACGCGCGGGCTGGGAACATATGAAGATGACGGTCTTATGTCATGGGATCACCTGATCGAGATCGGTCAACGCGAACTTGACGGGGATGCGGGCCGCCGCGAGGCCATTCTGAACAGGGCGAAGCCCGAAGACCCGGCGATTTTCATGCACTCTTCCGGAACGACCGGCAAACCGAAAGGTATCGTGCTGAGCCAGAAGAACGTTCTAGCGGCGGCGAGGAATGGCCATGCTGCGGGCGCCTTCGACGAGAACGAGGAAATCCTCGCCTATCTGCCGATGGCCTGGGTGGGTGACTTTGCTATTACTGTCGGGGCGGCGTTGCTTTGGCGATTTACCGTGAACGTGCCGGAGCGGCAGGAAACGGTCGTGCGCGATATGCGGGAAATCGCACCTACCTTCTATTTGGCGGCACCAAGAAGTTGGGACCAGATGCTGACAACGATCCAGGTCGGCATGGAAAATTCGACTCCGTTCAAGAAATGGCTGTACCATTTCTTCATGGACCGGGCGGTTGCTGCCGAGACGCGCAAGCTGAACGGTAAGAGTGGCGGCGCGTTGGAGCCTTTGGGACGGTTCCTGGGCGAGGCGCTTGTCTTTGGTCCGATCAAGGACCAGTTCGGGATGAGCCGCCTGAAGAATGCGTTCACCGGCGGCGAGGCAATCGGCGAAGATACTTTTGTTTTCTATCGCGCCCTCGGGATCAAGCTTCGCCAGCTCTATGGCCAGACCGAAAACAGCGCGATCAACGCGATACAGGCGCCAGGAGAGGTACGCCTTCATACCGTTGGCAAACCCGCGCCGGGCGTTGAGCTGAAGATCGCGGACGATGGGGAAATCCTGATGCGTTCAGACAGTGTGTTCGAAGGCTATTTCAACAAACCCGAAGCGACTGCTGAAGCCCTCGAGGACGGGTGGCTGCATACTGGTGACGCCGGCTACATTGAGGACGATGGTCATCTCGTGGTTCTGGGCCGTGTGTCGGAAGTCATGCACACAGCCGGGGGGGAACGCTATGTGCCGAACTATATCGAGAACCGGCTGAAGTTCAGCCCTTACATCAAGGATGCGGCAGTTCTTGGTGCCGGACTGGATGAACTGACGGCGATGGTCTGCGTAGATTTCGAGGCGGTCGGACACTGGGCAGAGGTGAACGGTGTGCCGTATGTATCCTATGCCGACCTGTCGCAGCGCGACGAGGTGGCCAAGCTGCTGCACGAGGCGTTTCTGCGGGTGAACAAGGCTCTCACCGAGCCTTTGCGTCTGCAACGCTTTGTCAGCCTGCCGAAGGAATTCGACCCGGACGATGGCGAAATCACGCGAACGCGCAAACTGCGCCGCAAGGTCGTTCAGGAACGCTATGCCGACGTTGTCGCGGCACTCTACGACGGTTCAAAAGAGGTCCATGTAAGCGCCCAGGTGACTTACGAGACCGGAGAAGTAGGGAAGGTCGAAAAGAGCCTTCCCATCAGGGAGGTATGAATGGATTGGGTCTTTCTAGCAGAGCTTGCGATAAACGGCGCCTTGACGGGTCTGCTATATTCGCTTTTCGCCATCGGCCTCGTGCTGATTTACAAGGCGTCCTCGGTGCCCAACCTGGCACAGGGCGGGCTGACAATGGTCGGGGCTTATGTGGTTCTCGCTCTTTCACATGATGCGGGTCTGCCGCTCTGGCTCGCGATCCCGCTTGCTGCGGTGATCATGTTCGGCCTGGGATTCGGCATCGAGCGTGTCGCGCTGCGCCGGCTCGCCGGTCGCCCGGTCATTATGATCCTGATGCTGACGCTGGGTCTCGATATTTTCCTGCGGGGCACAACGCTTGCGATCTGGGGCGGGACGTCCCGGTCGATGGAACTGGGGGTCAGCTATGAACCGCTGTTTCTGGGCGATCTTTTCATCAGTCGGATCCACCTTGTCGGCGCCGGGGTCGCGATCGCACTCTTTGTCGGTTTCATGGTGTTTTTCCGCAGCCGCACGGGCATCAAATTGCGGGCGATCGCGGATGATTACATGGCGTCGTGGTCGGTCGGGATTTCAGTCGAGCGCGGCGTCGGACTCTCCTGGGCCCTTGCTTCGGTGGTGGCCGTGGCCGCAGGCGTCATCTGGGGCGAGATTCAGGGCGTGGACCAGGCGCTGTCGTTGTTGCTGCTCAAAGGTCTGACGGTGGCTGTTCTGGGTGGCCTCGACAGCATTCTGGGTGCCGTGATCGCCGGCATCATCCTCGGTATCCTGGAAAATGTGGGCGCCGACTTCCTCGATCCGCTTGTCGGAGGCGGAAGCCGGGAACTCATCGTCGCCGCCGTGCTCATACTTACAGTGATGATCCGTCCGCATGGACTGTTCGGTCGTCACGAAATTGAAAGGGTGTAAGGGATGTTTTTCCGACTTTCCGGTGTCCATCATGCCAATTATGTCTCGGACAGCCGTGTATTCAAGATACCTGCTGACCGGAACCTGGCCATGTTCGTCTTCCTGTTCGGACTTGCGGCACCGTTCATCGTTCCGTCGCTCTATCTGAACAGTTACATGCTCCCATGGCTGATCTGGACGGCCGCCGCGCTTGGGCTGAACCTTGTGACGGGGTGGGCCGGACAGCTTCATCTGGGGTATGCTGCGGTCATGGCTGTGGGTGCGTATTCCGCGATCCATGCGGTGCGGTTCGGCATCCCTTGGGAATTCGCGCTCATCATCGGCGGGTTGTCATCGTCGGTGATCGGCAGCCTGTTCGCCTTCGCTGCATTGCGGGTCAAAGGTCTCTATCTTGCGCTTACGACGCTGGCGATGCAGTTCGTCATGGACTGGGTGCTGACTCACTCACCCGCGATTACGGGGGGCTCCCACGCATCGCTGCAATCTCCGACACTGGCACTGCTCGGGCAGGAGATCACCTCTGACGCGGGCTATTACTATGTCGCCTTCGGCTGGTGCGTACTGGTGACGATCTTTATGCTGAATCTGAAACGTACCGGACTGGGGCGGGCGTTGGTCGCCGTACGTGAAAAGGACTTCGCCGCCGCGATCCTGGGGGTGAACAGTTTCTACTACAAGATCCTCGCCTTCGCGACGTCGTCCTTTATTGCGGGCGTCAGTGGTGCCTTGCTGGTTGCGACATTCTTCTTCCTCGCCGCGCCGGAACAGTTTTCGGTGACAGTTTCAATCCAGGTGCTGGCGATGGTGATCGTCGGCGGGCTGGGAAGTATCATCGGGTCCTACTTCGGCGTTGCCCTGATCCTGCTCGTGCCGGGTGTGGTGAACGGGCTATTTTCGACGGCGAGCCAGTCGCTTGGAATGCAGATCAACGTCGAAACGCTCGCCCATATCCCGAACGCCGTCTATGGCGCGCTGATTGTCGTAATTCTTCTGATCGAACCTTTGGGGCTTGGAAAGCTCTACGGCAATATCAGGGACTATCTGATGGTCTGGCCCTTCGATCAGCTCAGGAAGTAAAGAGGAATGACGATGGATAAAAAGGTCGAAGCCCAGCCCATACTGTCGATGAACAGTGTCGAGGTGCTGTATGACAACGTGATGCTGGCAATCAAGGGTGTCTCGATTCAGGTGCCGAAGGGCGAGATGATCGCGCTTCTGGGTTCCAACGGAGCGGGTAAAAGCACCACTTTGAAAGCGATCAGCGGTCTTTTGAAAGCTGAAAGAGGACGTGTCAGCCGGGGTGAAATCAAATTCGAAGGCACCGACATTACCGAGATGCTCGCACAAAAGCGCGTGGAGATGGGTATTTGCCATGTCATCGAGGGCCGGCGTGTCTTTGAACACCTCACCCCGGACGAGAACCTGACAGCAGCCGCACCGATGGGCATGTCCCGATCAGAACTGGATGGGGAAAAGGAGAAGATATACAATTATTTCCCCCGCCTAGCGGAGCGGAGCAATTCGCTTTCCGGCTATCTGTCGGGCGGAGAACAGCAAATGCTGGCCATTGGTCGCGCGCTGGTGACCCAGCCGAGCCTGCTGATGCTGGATGAGCCGAGCCTTGGTCTTGCGCCCTTCCTGGTAGCCGAGATCTTTGGCATACTTCAAAAAATCAACCAGGAAGAAGGTATGTCGGTGCTCTTGGTAGAACAGAACGCCCTTGCCGCTCTGGAGATCGTCTCAGAAGGATATCTGATCGAGAACGGTCGTGTTGTCATGAACGGCACAGCGGCGGCCCTCAAATCCAACTCCGACATTCAGGAATTCTATCTCGGAGGTGGTGAAGGTACGGATTTCCACAATGTCAAACACTACAGCCGACGCAAACGTTGGTTGAGTTGAGGTTCCAAACAGGCACTGTTCAGGGAGGAAGAAATGAGATTACTTACTAAGACGTTAACCGTAATATCCATGTTGGGTGGCTTGACTGCCGGGACACAGGTTCTGGCCGAGCCATTCAAGGTGGGTGTCTGCTACGATCTCAGCAAGGCATATACTTTCGCCACACCGCAGGTTTCGCAGGCCGCGTTGGATCTGGCAAAGCTCATAAACAAGAAGGGCGGTATCGGTGGTGAGCCGGTGGAAGTCATCGTGCGCGACCACGGAAACGAACCACAGCGCGGAATCGAATGCTATTCAAGGCTCAGCCGCGAGGGTGTCTTTGTCTTCGATACGCTGTCCACACCGGTGTCCCTGGCAATTCTGCCGCGCGCCATGGAAGACGGACGCATTCTGATGCAGTCGCTTGTCGGTCGCGGCGATGCCGTGGATGGCACTGTCTTTGACTGGGTTTATCCAATCGGACCGACCTATTGGGGCCAGGCCGCCAACGATGTTGCCTACATCAAACAATTGCACGACGGCGATCTGTCCGACGTGAAGGTCGGATTCGTGTATTTCGATTATCCATTCGGTCAGGAGCCGATCGAAATTCTCCAGACCCTGTCCGAGAAAGAGGGTTTTGAGCTGGAACTTTATCCGGTTCCGCTGCCCGGCAGCGATCAGGCCGGTGTCTGGTCCAAGGTGCGCCGCGACAAGCCTGATCATGTGATTGTCTGGATGCTGGGCGGAGCGCATGTGGTTGCGTCCAAGGAGATGCAGCGCAATCGCATTCCTATGGAGAAATACATTTCGGTCAACTGGCTGAACGAGGTCGACATCGCCAATATCGGCAACGAGGCAGCCATCGGTCTCAAGCGCGGAACCAACGTGGTGGGCGGCCAGGACGTTGCCTTGCGCCAAGAGATGATCACCGAGCTCTATGACAAGGGAGAGGGCTCCGGCCCACTGGAGAAAACAGAGGACGTTTTCTACAATACCGGGCTGGCGATGTATTCGATCGTATTCGAGGCTGCGCGCAGGGCGGCGGAGGCCGAGGGCCTTCCGATCACGGCGCAGTCCTACAAGGCGGCTCTGGAGACGCTCGAAGATTATGACGCCAACGGACTGATGGCGCCGATTACAGTGACAGCAGAGGATCACGGCGGCGGCGGCAAGACCCGGATCGAGATGTGGGACGGCGAAACCTGGGTTCCGCAAACCGACTGGATCTCGGAATACAGCGATGTCGTGTGGGATGTGGTCAAGGAAAGTTCCTCGAAATACGGAGAGTGACCACGTTCCCAGAAGGGTCGGCGTATACGAGCGGCAGCGCGCCCGAACAACAATAAGCCGCCAAATTTTTATCAACGGGAGAGAAAAGATGAAGATCAAACAACATATCAAGGCGGTGGCACTCACCGCTGCGCTGGCGACTGGCGCAACGATGGCGTCAGCGCAGGACAAGGAACCGATCCGGTTCGGACTGTGCTTCGACCTCAGCAAGTCGTACACCTTCATTTCGCCACAAGTCGCCCAGGCCGCACAGGACCTTGCGATGTACACGAACGAAAACGGAGGCATCGAAGGCCATCCGGTTGAGATCGTCGTGCGCGATCACGGCAACGAACCCCAGCGCGGCGTGGAATGTTACGAGCAGCTCAAGCGCGACGGTGTTTTCATCTTCAACTTTCTGTCCACACCGGTCACGAACGCTGTACTTCCGCGCGCCATGAAGGACGGCAATGTTCTGATGCAGTCGTTCGTCGGCCGTGGCGACGCGGTGGACGGCGAAGTGTTTGAATGGGTTTTCCCGGTAGGTCCGACCTACTGGCAGCAGGCTGCAAACGACGTCGCCTTCATCAAAAATCAAATGGACGGCGATCTGGGGGACGCGAAGATCGGCTTCGTCTATCTGGACTATCCGTTCGGCCAGGAGCCGATCGAAATCCTGAAAACCCTCTCCGAGAAAGAAGGCTTTGAGTTGGAACTCTATCCGGTACCGCTGCCGGGTTCGGATCAGTCCGGCGCATGGAGCAAGATCCGCCGCGACAAGCCTGACTATGTAATCAGCTGGCTGCTGGCCGGCGGTCATGTGGTCGCCTCCAAGGAAATGCGCCGCAACCGCTTTCCGATCGACCGCTATCTCTCGGTCAATTGGCTGAACGAAGTCGACATCGCCAACATCGGCGCGGAAGAGGCGAAGGGCATCCTTCGCGGGACCAACGTGGCCGGTGGCCAGGAAGTCCCAATCGTGAAAACGATGCTGGAAACCTACTATGCCAACGGCAAAGGCAGCGGACCCGAAAGCCTGGTGCGCGATGTGTACTACAACACCGGCATGGCGATCTATTCCGCTGGTTTCGAAGCCGCGCGCATCGCAATTACCGAGAATGGCTGGCCGATCACACCGGAAAGCATGAAGAATGCCTATGAATCGATCGAGAACTTCGATGGCGATGGCGTCATGGCTCCGGTCACCGTAACCGGCGAGGACCACGGTGGCGGCGGCAAGACCCGCGTTGAGCAGTGGGATGGCGAAACTTGGGTTCCGCTGACCGACTGGAGCGCCGACTACCTCGACGTGGTGTGGGACGTGATCAAGGAAAGCTCCGAAAAGTTCACAGTCGAATGAACCAGACCTTCCCCGCGACAGTAGTGTCGCGGGGAAACCTTTCACCGCCATTCGCATCAAGCAGATGCCAAAGAGACGAAGCAGTTATCATGAGCCCAATCGAAGTGACAATTGAAGACGGCATTGCGACCGTCTGTATCAACCGGCCCGAGCGCAAGAATGCATTGTCCGTCGCCGCGACGAACGGTCTGACCGATGCCTGGGAGAAAATCGAAGCGGATGACTCCATCCGGGTAGCCATTCTGACATCGTCCGATTGCGGTGTGTTCAGCGCCGGACTGGACCTCAAGGAAGCAACCCAGATCGCGCGGGACGAGGGCGTCGATATCCTGAGCAAGATGCGCGATCCGTTTCACGAAACCATGCGCGCTTGCAAAAAGCCGATCATCGCTGCCATGACCGGATCCTTGATGGCCGGTGGTATGATGTTGACACTGAACTGCGATCTTCGGGTCGGCCTCAAAGGCACCAAGGTGGGCATTACCGAAGTGAAGATCGGGCGCGGGTCGCCTTGGGCGGCTCCGGCGCTGTCGATGCTGCCACAGCCCATTCTCATGGAAATTGTTCTGACCGGTGATCTGATGCCGATCGAGCGGCTGCATGATTACGGGTTTACCAATTATCTCGAAGATACGCCCGACGACGTGCGTGCGCGGGCATATGCCCTTGCCAAACGAATCGCCGGTATGGCCCCGCTTTCTGTTGTGGCGGCAAAGGGCAGCGTTCGCGCCACCATGGATCTGGGCTGTGCAGACGGTCTGGAAGAGGGCAAGCGCCTGCATGAGGTCGTTTATGCCAGCAATGACGCGATCGAAGGCCCTAAGGCTTTCGCCGAAAAACGCGATCCGGTCTGGACCGGGACATGACGAAGGTCGACAAGACCGAGCTGATCCGCCTCGAAAGGGATGGCTCTGTCGGCATCCTGCGCTTTCTGCAGTCCGACAAACGCAACCCTTACAGCATTGCCTTTGCCGAGGAATTGGTAACGCAACTGCACGCAGCCGAACGGGACGATACGATCCGGGCCGTGGTGATGACCGGTGGCGATCATTTCAGCAGCGGTGGAGATCTCGTCGGTTTCCAGTCCGAAATCACCAAGGGGGCCAGGGCCACGTCCGAAATGATCGACGAGGTTCATGAAGGCGGGCGGGCTGCATATCGCTTTCGCAAACCATTGATTTCCGCCGTCTGCGGGGTGGCCTATGGTGCCGGTCTGAGCCTGGCGCTGTCGGCGGATATTGTCGTCGCGGCCGAAGACGCCCGGTTGTGCGAGGTTTTTGCCCGTGTGGGCGGCTGCCCAGACACCGGGTCGAGCTGGTTGCTTCAGCAACGCGCCGGCGCGGGGGTGGCGCGCATGCTTGTGCTTACCGGTCGGGAGATCGACGGTCGCACCGCCAAAGATCTGCGGGTTGTGGAAGAATGCGTTCCGGCCGATCAGGTCGAAGCACGGGCGCTTGACACCGCCCGCGAGATTGCCCGACATCCAATGTTCGGAGTTCAGACAGCCAAGCGGGTGATGCGCGCCGCGGCGGAATGCGGCTATCTCGAAGCATTGGATATCGAGCGGGATGCCCAGAGTATTCTGCTCTGCGCGCATGACTTTCCGGAAGCCATGAAGGCGTTTTCCGAAAAACGAAAGCCTGAATTCAAAGACCGGTAAAGCCGTCGAATAAACGTCAGGAACGTGACAGGACCGCAGATGAATGTACCCGTACCGGGAAGCCGGGACGGTGAACCGGAAGAAACTGCAGTCGAATTGCCGCCAAGAAGGAAACGCGGTTGGAAAACGGGGCAAACGCAAGCGCCCTGTGCGCATCAGCGCGCCGATGCGGTTCAAGGTTGTGATCGACAGGGATGGGGAAGCACATGCCTTCGAAGACAGGGATTTTGATCCGGTCCCAAGACACTGACCCCCAATACCAAACACTTAAAGAACGCCCGCTGATCGCAGCGAGTCTTTTTGATAAGGTGGTAGGGATATTGGTATCAGTTTCGAGATTTTCGTGAGGCGCAAGTCTGCGCAAGGCAACTGCTTTGCTCACACGGGCTCTCGATCGTTGTCAAAAAACAAAACACTTGTTAGATTCCGGCGGGATACCAACAAGGCTGAACAGGAAAAGAAACATGTCACTGATCAAGGACACAACAACTTGGGCTTCCGATGAACATAAGATGTTCGCGGACAGTACACGCAAACTGTTTGAGGCCGAAATGGCCCCGAATGTCGATAAATGGGCGGAACAGGGTATTGTCGACCGCGCGTTCTGGAAAACGGTTGGCCAGCAGGGCGTTATGGGTGGCGCGATCGCCGAAGACTACGGCGGGTCCGGCGGCGACATCGCATTTGATGCGATTGCCATTTACGAGCAGGGGCGCGTCGGAGACACGGGTTGGGGCTATGGCATCCAGACCATCGTTATCCATTACATCAACGCCTACGGCAGCGAAGAGCAGAAATCGAAGTGGTTGCCGCGGCTGATCAGCGGCGACAGTGTTGCGGCCATCGCCATGACCGAACCGGGAACGGGGTCCGATCTCCAGAACGTCCAGACCTATGCTGAAAAGGACGGCAACCACTACAAGATCAACGGCTCGAAGATCTTTATCACCAACGGACATACCGCCGATCTTATCGTGGTCGTGGCCAAGACGGATCGCGGCGCCGGTGCGAAGGGCGTGTCACTGATCGTTCTTGAAACCGAGGAAGCGGAAGGCTTTCGCCGTGGGCGGAACCTCAAGAAGCTGGGCATGAAGGGATCCGACACAGCCGAGCTTTTCTTTGAGAATGTGCGCGTGCCCACCGCCAACTTGCTTGGCCCGGAAGAAGGGCAGGGGTTTTACCAGTTGATGAAGCAACTGCCGTGGGAGCGGCTGATGATCGGCATCACGGCGCTTGGCTTCATTGACTTCGCAATCGCCGAAACGGTCAAATACGTTCAGGATCGCAAGGCGTTCGGTAACCGGATCATGGATTTCCAGAATACCCGGTTCAAACTTGCGGAATGCAAGACCAAGGCCGAATTGCTGCGCACGTTTGTCAATGACGGCATAACGCGGCTTGAGGCAGGCCAGCTTGATGCGGCGACGGCATCAATGGCGAAATGGTGGGGTAGCCAGACACAAAATGAGGTCATGCATGAATGCCTACAGCTCCACGGTGGCTACGGCTTCATGATGGAGTTCCCGATTGCCCGTCTTTATGCCGACAGCCGGGTCCAGATGATCTACGGTGGTACAAACGAGATCATGAAGGAGCTGATCGCGCGTTCAATGGACGTTTGATTCCGCCGGGTCCGGCCGAGGTTACTCTTCGTCCGGCCCCAGAATCTCTTTACTATGCTCGCCCAGGCGAGGCGCAGGACAGTGATCGTGCCGCGCAGGTGTCGCCGAGAAATGAATCGGCGGGCGTGTTGTCCAGATTGTACCTTCGGTCGGATGATCAATTTGCTGAAAGAAACCGGTCGCGGCAAGATGCGGGTCGCTTGGCAGGTCCGACAGGTTGCGGACCGGCATGGCGGGAATGTCTGCTTGCTCCATCAGGGTAAGCCACTCTTCCGTCGATCGTGTCAGTGCAATCTGGGCCACCATATCGTATACCGCGCCGATGTTGCGGCTGCGGGTATCCATATCGGTCACCCAGGGATGTTCGACCATGTCGTTCCGATCAACCACTTGGAAGAACCTGGTCCACTGTACGTTGGTGTAGGGTAAAATCGTGATGTAGCCGTCTGTCGTCTGAACCGGGCGGCGGTGGGGCACCAGCATCCGTGAGTAACCAAAACTCTGCGGCGTGTCTTCGAACGTGGCCGCATCCATATGTTCGGCCAACAGAAACGCCGTCAAAGTCTCGAACATCGGCACTTCGACATGCTGGGCCTCGCCGGTGCGCTGACGGTGGAACAGCGCGGACATCACGGCATAGGCCGCCGTCACCCCGCCAAGCTTGTCGGCGAGGATTGTCGGCGCATAGGCCGGCGCAGCGTCGGGGTCGCGCAGCGTTGCTAGGCTGGCGAACCCCGAAACCGACTGGACAATGTCGTCGAAGGCGGGTTTGGCGGCATAGGGACCGTCCTGGCCGAAACCGGTGGCGGATACCGTGATCAGGTCCGGATACGCGCGACGCAGCGTTTCGGGATCCAGCGATAATCGGGCAAGCGCCGCAGGCCGGATGCTCGAAATCATTACGTCGGCATCTTTCAGCAGCTTGCGCAACTGATCTTGCCCGGTTCTCTCCTTCAGGTCGAGAACCACACTACGCTTGTTACGGTTGGCACCCAGAAAGGCGGCCCCCATCAACTTGTTGTTTGATGGCTGGACCTGCCGCAAAAGATCGCCCTCAGGGGCTTCCACCTTGATCACATCAGCCCCCAGATCGCCCAGCATCTGCGTAGCCAAGGGGCCGAACACCACTGACGTCAGGTCGATGATCCTGACACCCTCCAGGATTGCGGTGTTCTTTGCGGTGGTCATTTGCAGTGATTTCCAGTTCTAGGAGTGAGAGCCGAACTCGGCGCGAAGGGCGGTTCCGTCGGCATCGAAACCTGGCGAAGGGCCAAGCGTGGGCTCGGACCCGTTGCGCCGTATCGGAGGCATTGCGACGCTGACCGGACCGGAGGGCGTCCCGACGGTCGAACGGTCGAGTTGGGGATGATCCGACAGCGAGCCCACGTCGTTCACTGCCGCCGATGCGATGCCCGCACTATCGAGCAGCTTCAGGAGCCCGGCACGTTCGTGCGTGCCGAACACGGTCTTGATAAGGGCTTCGAGCTCGGATTTGTGCTGAATCCTGGCCGAATTGTCGTGGAATCGTGGATCACTGGCCAACGCCGGGTTCCCTAGAATCTGGGTACAGAACCGTTTCCATTCGCGGCTGTTCTGGACAGATATGACGACCAGATCACCGCCCTGGCAGCGAAACGCGCCGTAAGGGCAGATGACAGAGTGCCCAAGGCCGGTCCTCGGCGTGGGTTGATTGGCGTAGTCGTGAAAGAGCAGAGGAACCGCCATCCAATCGGCCATGACGTCGAACATCGCAACCGACACACCGCTTCCTTCGCCGGTGCGATCACGCCCCACCAGCGCTTCGCAGATTCCGGCGTGTGCCGTCATTCCGGTGGCGATGTCGCAGACCGAAACGCCAACCCGGCCCGGCGCGTCCGGCGTACCGGTCACCGAGGCGAGGCCGCTTTCACATTGCACCAGAAGGTCATAGGCCTTGGCATTTCGCATTGGACCGTCCTCGCCGTATCCGGTGATGTCGCACGTCACAAGGCGCGGAAACTTCTGCCGCAGCGTGGCAGAATCAAGCCCCAGTTTCTTCAGCGCTCCGGGAAGGAGGTTTTGAATGAACACATCCGCGTTTTGCAGCATTCTCAGCAAAATTTCACGGTCTTCCGCGTCCTTGATATCCAGCGCGACCGACTCCTTGCCGCGATTCAGCCAAGTGAAATAGGCGCTTTCGCCGTTTGCGGCCCTGTCATAACCGCGCGCGAAATCACCTGCGCCCTTACGTTCGATCTTGATTACACGCGCGCCGGCATCGGCCAGCCGGGAAGAGCAAAAAGGTGCGGCAACCGCCTGTTCGAGCGCAACGACGAGTTTGCCTGAGAGGGGGGCTGCATCTGAACCTGACATGGCGACCTCGCGTTTGTTCCAAAGAGCTTGACAAAATCTAACAGATGTTAGAAATAAGAGCAATACGCTCAATCAGATAGTGGATCATTTGAAGGAGACCGCAGGTGCCGAACACCAAAGGGCCAGACCAGATTTTTCAGCGCGCTCTAGCCGAACAGGAAATCCTGCTTCCAAAATGTGATGACTGCGGGGCCTTTCACTTCTTTCCGAGGGTCCTGTGTCCGCACTGCCATGGCACTGCAATTTCATGGCAACGTGCCAGCGGCAAAGGCCGGGTCCACACCACCACTGTCGTGCGCCGCAAGCTCGAGCGCGGCGGCGACTACAACGTGTGTATGGTCGAACTGGAGGAAGGCGTTCGGATGATGAGCCGGGTCGAGGGGATCGCCCCAGGTGATGTCGTCATTGATATGGCCGTGACCGCCTTCGTGGGCGAGGCCGAGGATGCCCCGATTGTGCTTTTCAGACCGGCGAAGGTATAACGCATGACTGATCAACTTCGGGGAAAATCCGCGATTGTGGGCACCGGACACGCCGGTTTCGGCGAGGCGCACGGGCTGACGTCCTTCGATGTAATGGCACAGTCCGCGCTTGCAGCGCTTGGGGATGCCGGGCTGAAGCTATCGGACGTGGACGGGCTGTTCTGTACCATGATGGAAGACAGCATGCCGGCGCTCATGGCAGCCGAATATCTTGGCATTCAGCCCCGTTTCATCGACGGTACCATGTCGGGGGGGTCGTCATTCGTGAATTATCTGACATCCGCGACCATGGCGCTGGACGCCGGTTTGTGTGATGTCGCGCTGATCGTCTACGGCTCCAACCAACGCACCGCGTCGGGCAAGCTGGTGACGGCTTCGCGCCCGCCAGCCTATGAAGCCCCGTATAATCCGCGCTATCCGATTTCCGGTTATGCGATGGCGGCGGCACGTCACATGCATGAATACGGCACCACCCGCGAACAACTGGCCGATGTGGCGGTGGCCGCCCGGGCTTGGGCGCGGCACAACCCCGAAGCGTTCGAGCGCGGCCCGCTGACCCGTGAGGACGTGCTGGGTGCGCGCATGGTAGGTGATCCGCTGACGGTGCGCGATTGCTGTCTGGTGACAGATGGCGGCGGCGCCATCGTGTTGGTCCGTGCGGATCGAGCAAGGGATTTCCCCAAGCCGCCCGTCTATGTTCTGGGCAGTGCGGCGCAAAGCGCGCACAGGCAGATTTCGCAAATGAAGGACTTTACAGTGACCGCGGCCCGCGAATCGGGCAAACGCGCCTTTGCGGCGGCGGGGGTGTCTCCGGGCGATATTCAGGCGGTTGAGCTATATGACGCCTTTACCATCAACACGATCCTGTTTCTCGAAGACCTTGGTTTCTGTGCCAAGGGCGAGGGCGGTGCCTTTGTAGAGGGCGGACGCATCGCGCCGGACGGCGTCCTGCCGGTGAACACAAATGGCGGGGGTCTGTCCTGCGTGCATCCTGGCATGTACGGTATTTTCACCGTCATCGAGGCGGCGCGCCAAATCCGGGGCGATGCGCCCGGCATTCAGTTGAACGATATCGACGTGGCTCTGGCACATGGCAACGGCGGCGTGCTGTCCAGTCAGGTCACGGCCATTCTGGGCTCACAAGCCACGCTCTGACGACGATCAAGGGAGGAAAGATCATGCCACTGGATTTCGAAGCACTTTCAGACTGGGATTTTGAAGAGATTCGGCAGTCGCTGACCGAGCGGGATACCATACTCTACGCACTCGGCCTGGGATTCGGGGAGGACCCGACCGACAAGAAGGAACTGGCTTTTGTCTATGAGGACGGCCTGAAGGCGGTTCCCTCGATGGCCGTCACGATGGGGTATCCCGGCTTCTGGCTGCGCGACCCCAGGACCGGCGTGAACTGGCAGCAGGTGCTGCACGGCGAGCAATGGCTGGATATCTACAAGCCGTTGCCCGTGAACGGCAATATCATCGGCCGCAGCAAGATCGACTTTATCTCCGACAAGGGCGAGGGCAAGGGTGCGGTCATCTATCAAAGCCGTGAAATCATCGACGCGGACAGCGGTGAAAAGCTGGCACGCGTCGCGATGTCGGCGTTCTGCCGGGGCGATGGTGGGTTCGGCGGCGAGAACAAGCCCGGGCCCGCACCCGCTGTGTTGCCGGACCGCGCGCCAGACCACATATGTGATATCGAAACTTTGCCGCGTCAGGCGCTGATCTACCGTCTCAGCGGTGACTACAACCCGCTGCATGCGGACCCTGATGTTGCCCGCTCGGTTGGGTTTGATCGGCCGATCCTGCATGGCCTGGCGACCTATGGCCTCGCAGCGCGGGCGATCCTGAAGACCTCGCTTGACTATGATGCCTCCCGACTGGTCGGACTGGACGTCCGGTTCTCTGCACCCGTCTATCCCGGCGAAACCGTGCGGTTCGAAATCTGGGAAGAGGATGGTCAGGCCCGGTTCCGCGCGTCCATACCGGAACGCGATGTCGTTGTTCTGAACAATGGCGCCGCGCGTTTCGCGTGAGGTAAGGCAGATGACGCAACCGCTCAAGGATATACTGGTGCTGGATTTCAGCACCCTTCTTCCCGGTCCGATGGCGACGCTCATGCTGTCCGAGGCCGGCGCCGAAGTGGTCAAGTTCGAGCGTCCCGGCACAGGTGAGGACGCGCGCCATACCGATCCCATGATCGACGGTGAAAGCATCGGGTTTGCCGTGCTGAACCAGGGTAAACGGTCGGTAGCGCTCGATCTGAAGGCAGAGAACGCGGTGAATATATTGCGCCCCCTGCTGGAAAAAGCAGATGTTCTGGTAGAGCAGTTCCGTCCGGGCGTGATGGGACGGCTTGGATTGGGATACGAGGCCGTGCGAGCGATCAATCCGGGAATCGTCTACTGTTCGATCACTGGCTATGGCCAGACCGGGCCAAAGGCCACCGCAGCGGGCCACGATCTTAATTACGTGGGCGACGCGGGCGTCCTGTCGCTGAGCCGAGGACCGGACGCCCACCCAACGATGCCGTTCGGGCTGATCGCGGATATCGGGGGTGGCACTTACCCCGCTGTGGTGAACATCCTGCTTGCGCTGATAGCGCGGCAGAAAACCGGCAAGGGCGCGCATCTGGATATCGCGATGGCCGAGGGCGCGTTTGCCTTTGCTTATTGGGCCCATGCCGAAGGCGTGATCGCCGGGCAGGACATCGAGAACGGCGGCGGCCGTCTGACCGGAGGATTGGCGCGCTATCGGCTGTACTCAGCCGCAGATGGCCGGCAAATCGCGGTCGGAGCGCTGGAAGAAAAGTTCTGGCAGGCATTCTGTGATGTCATCGATCAGCCTGCGGACCTTAGGGACGACTGGAGCGACCCGGAAGGCTGCAGCGCCGAAGTGGCACGACGTTTGGGAAGCCAGCCTTCGACTCACTGGGAACCGCTGCTGGTGGCGGCTGATTGTTGCTGTTCCGTCGTGAAAACGCCCGCCGAAGCCGCGACCGATCCGCATTTCAGTGCGCGTGGCGTGTTTGACCGGAAACTGGATATCTCCGGCAAGTCCGTGCCCGCGCTTCCTTTGCCGATTGCGCCGGAATTCCGCGTTTCGAAGGATGTAGCGGGGCGCGCTGCCTCTTTGGGAGAAGACAATCTTCACTATGGTGCCGAACCACGGGATTCAGAGTGAATCCCGTTGACGGACCATCCTTCATTCATTAATCTAACAGATGTTAGAAAAGGGGGATCCTATGCCACAGTCCGTAGATGACCTGCCTGCCGAAGCAGAGCGCTACGTCATGCCGGCGCATTTTGTCGAAAGCGACAGCCTTGAAGTCCAGGGGTTCGTGTCCAACGCCTTGCGTGATATTCCCGCCGACGCGTCCCGCCGTGACAAGGCGATCCGGCTTTTCGAGGCGGTTCGTGATGACATCCGATACGATCCCTATTGCTTCGCGCTGGATGAAGATTCCTATCGCGCCAGCAGAATCGCCGGTGCGGAGGCGGCGTTCTGCGTGCCCAAGGCAATCCTTCTTGCGGCCTGTCTGAGAGCCGTCGGCATCCCCGCCGCAGTGGGGTTTGCAGATGTACGAAACCACCTGAACACGCCCAAGCTGCAAGAGTTGATGGGCACTGACCTCTTCATCTATCACGGCTATGTCCAACTTTGGCTTGATGGTGAGTCCTACAAGGTCACGCCCGCCTTCAACATGGAGCTGTGCGAACGATTCGGGGTGAAGCCGCTGGTCTTCGACGGGTATCACGATGCTCTCTTCCACGAATTCGACGAACAGAACCACCGGCACATGGAATATGTGAATGACCGGGGTCTCTACGTCGACGCGCCGATCACGGAGTTCCTCCAGGCCTTCAAGGAAACCTATCCAAAACTGGAAGAGTTCAACCGCGTGCGAATTTCCAGCGATTCGGCCGGGTACGATGCGGGTTTCTCAAAGGAGGGGACATCTTGAAATATCTGGAGGACTTCGCGCCGGGCCAGGTTTTTCGCTTTCATAGCGAGCCGATGAGCAAGGAGGCCATCATAGCCTTCGCCGAGGAATGGGACCCGCAACGGCTGCACACCGACGAAGACTATGCGACCACCGTGCACGGTGGACTGATTGCCTCGGGCTTTCAGACGATGCTTGAGGTGTTCAAGCCGATCATGACCGAGTTCATGGTTGGTGTTGCCAACATCGGCGGCATCGGATTCGATAACCTGCGCTGGTTGCGTCCCGTGCGCCCGAATGAACCGCTCGATATCGAATTGACGGTAAACTCGGTCACGCCGTCGAAAAGCAAACCCGACCGTGGCGTTCTGAACTATACACTCAGTGCAAAAAACCCAAAGGGTGAGGTCGTTTTTTCGACCGATACGCCCGTAATGATCCAGCGAAAACAGAATGACCCAGACTGATATGCAACCAAGCGACCAACAAGACCTTCGCATGCTGCGTGAAAGTGCGCGGACCCTGTTCGAGCGCGCGGGCGGTAGTGGACGGTCCAGAAAACTGCGCGATGCCGGTGGCGGCTGGGATGCGGGTATGATCCGCGAAATGGCCGAGGCTGGCATTTTCGGGGTGACCGTACCGGAGGAAAACGGCGGGCTTGGCATGGGCCTGGCTGCCGGCGGCGTCATCGCCGAGGAAGTGGGCCGGGTGATTGCCCCGGAACCGGTCGTGGTGACGGTCGGGCTGAGCCTTGGACTTCTGCGCCGTCTTTGCCCGGACCATGCCATGATGGAACAGCTTGTTGAGGGGGCCACCGTTTTGGCCGTCGCCTGGCAGGAGCGCGGACCGAACGGTGGTCCCGCCGAGCCGAGTTGTCGTTACGCCGACGGAAAGCTGACCGGCAGCAAGGGATGGGTTGCCGGCGCTGGCGGGGCACGGGGTTTCCTCGTCGTGGCCGAAGGGGATGCCGGTCCGGTTCTTGTGCTGGCGGAGGCCGGTGCGGACGGGCTGTCCGTCGAAGAGCGCAGGCAGGCCGATGGCAGCGCGATGGGCGAGCTTTCGTTCTCGGGCACGCCTGCGGGAGAATTGGCCAGTGGGGGTGCGGTTCGGGCCGCGCTCGCCGAGGCGGTCAATGACGCAACGGCGCTTGCCGCCGCCGAGCTTGTCGGTCTGAGCGAGCGCGCCTTCGAAATCACTCTGGATTACATCAAGACCCGGGAGCAATTCGACAAGCCCATCGGATCGTTTCAGGTCATCCAGCACCGTGCTGTCGACCTGAACGTGATGTGCGAGGTTGCACAATCGGGGGTGCGCGAAGCTCTCGGGCTGATGGATCGCGAAACCGATCCGAAAGCACGGGCGCGACTTGCCAGCCGGGCCAAGGCTCGCGCGGTCACGGCTGCCAAGAAGATCACGCGCGACGCGATCCAGCTGCATGGTGCGGTCGGGTATACGGACGAGTTCGAGATCGCGCTTTACCTCAACCGGGCGCTGGTTCTTTCCGCGTGGCTGGGTGACGACGCCTATCACAGACGGCTTTGGTTCGAAGCGCGAGAAGAGGAAGGAGCCGCACAATGACCGATTGGAACGCGATGAGCGATGCGGATTTCCGCAAGGAAGTGCGCGGTTTTTTCGAAGCGGAATATCCCGAGGAGCTGCGTAATCTGCCGCACCGTCCCAAATTTGCCGAGATCGAACATTGGCATCGCAAGCTGCACGCGAAAGGCTGGGTCGCACCGGCCTGGCCAGCAGAATACGGCGGTATGGGGCTGAACGCGGCCAAGCTGCTTATCTTTTACGAAGAGCAGCAGCGCTGGGGCGTGAATCGCGGGCGCGATATGGGCGTGCAGATGGTCGGCCCGTTGGTTATCAAGTTCGGTACCCAGGAACAGAAAGACTATTGGCTGCCCCGTATTTTGAGTTGTGAAGACATCTGGTGCCAAGGCTATTCCGAGCCGGGCGCCGGGTCCGATCTGGCCAATCTGCGCACCCGCGCAGAGACCGATGGCGACGACTTCGTCATCAACGGGCAGAAAATCTGGACCACGATGGCGCATGACGCAACCCACATCTTCATGCTGGTGCGGACCGATCAGGCCACCCCAAAGAAGCAGCAGGGCATCAGTTTCCTGCTTGCGCCGATGGATCAGCCGGGTGTCGAAGTGCGTACGATCACCACCTTGTCGGGGGAGACTGAGTTTTGCGAGGTGTTCTTTGATGATGCCCGGACGCCGCGCGCGAACCTGGTCGGTGAGCTTAACAAGGGCTGGACGATGGCCAAGGCGCTGCTGAGCTTCGAGCGTATTTTCATCGGGGCGCCGAACCTGGCTCAAAATGCACTGGGCCAGCTTGAGAGCTTTGCCCGTGGACGGGGCGCTTTTGAAGACCCTGTCTTCCGCGACCGTTTTGCCCAGGCCGCTCTCGATGTCGAGGATCATGCCGCACTCTATTCGCGTTTCGCCGATCAGCTCAAGCGTGGCGAAACGCTGGGCGCGGATGTCTCGATGCTCAAGATCTGGGTGACCGAATGCTTTCAGCGCATCACCGAACTGATGATCGAGGCGGCTGGCCCCGATGGCGGCACGGTCGGCCCACTGCAGGTCGGCAATGTAAATGTCGACGTTCTGGCGAGCTTTTACAAGGCCCGACCGACAACGATCTACGGCGGATCAAACGAAATTCAGCGCAACATCCTGTCCAAGGCCGTCCTCGGATTGCCTGGCTGAACCCACATCAATATCAAAACAAAGGAAAAGAAGCATGTCTGACCGCTATGCGAAATACCACAAGATGAAATTCGACTACCCGGCGGACCGTGTTCTGCGTATTACGTTCGACCGGCCCGAGACTTTTAACTCTGTCGACTCTGAGATGCATACACAGATGACGGATATGTGGATCGATATCGACCGTGACCCCGACATCAACGCGGTCATCGTAACCGGCGCGGGCAAGGCGTTTTCGGCCGGTGGCGATTTCAGCCTGATCGAAAAGATGATCGGGGATTCGCACGAGATCATGAAAACGTGGAAAGAGGCCAAGGACCTCGTCTACAATATCATCAATTGCAACAAGCCGATCATCTCTGCAATCAACGGCCCCGCCGCCGGTGCCGGGCTCGTCGTTGCCCTTCTTGCCGACATCTCGATCGCAGGGAAAAAGGCCAAGATCGTGGACGGCCACCCGCGTCTGGGCGTTGCCGCCGGGGACGTCGCGGCGATCATCTGGCCGTTGCTGACCTCAATGGCGAAGGCGAAATACTATCTGATGACCTGCAAACCAGTGTCGGGTGAAGAGGCCGAGCGCATCGGTCTGGTGTCGATGTGTGTCGAGGATGACGAATTGCAGCAGATTGCGCTCGATACGGCGACGGAACTGTCGAACGGCTCGCAGAGCGCGATCCGCTGGACCAAGTATTCGCTGAACAACTGGTTGCGTCAGGCCGGGCCTATCTTTGATGCGTCGACCGCGCTGGAGATGCTTGGCTTCATGGGTGAGGACGTCAAGGAAGGCGTTCTGTCGCACCGCGAGAAGCGCGCGCCGAACTTCCGCAAAGACTGCCCGATTTAACTCACGAATGGTCAAGGAGGCATGGACATGTCTGAAGACATCTACCGGGACATAGCTCAGGCCTATAGCGCCGCGGCCGAAAAGGCCCCGGGACTGAAATCACGATTTGCGGCTGCCGGATTCGATCCGGCAGCCGTCAGGTCGCTGGCGGACTTGTCGGGTCTGCCGGTGATGAAGAAAGAAGACCTCTTGAAGATTCAGCGTGAAAACCCGCCCTTCGGCGGTTTCCTCGCTTCTGATCTGAAGGATGTCGCGCGGATATACGTCTCACCCGGCCCTATCTTCGAACCAGCGCTCGCGGGTGGCGGTGGACATGGCCTTGATCTGCTTTTCAAGGCGGCAGAAGTAGGCGCAGGGGACATCATCCTGAACACCTGGATGTACCACCTTGTACCGGCTGGCCTGCTGTTCGACGAAGCGGCACAGGCCGCAGGTGCCACCGTCATTCCCGGCGGCGTGGGCAATACCGAGCTTCAGGCACAGATCATCGTGGAAACGGGCGTCACCTCGATTTGCGCTTCGACAGCGTTTTTTCTCACGCTGGCGGACAAGGTAATCGAAACCTATGGCCGCGACGCGTGGAAAGTGAAAACCGCCTTTCTCGGTGGTGAGATGGGCGACTGGATGGCCAAGCGCCGCCGGATCGAGGCCGAGTATGGCGTGTCGACCTGGGCCGCTTATGCCACTGCCGATCTGGGCCTCGTCGGCTATGAAGATGGCGGCGAAGGCTATGTGGTCCACCCAGACCGTGTGGTGCAGATCTGCGATCCCGTCAGCGGCGCGCAGGTGGACCACGGTGAACCAGGTGAGGTCGTTGTGACCGCACGCGACGCCACCTGGCCGATGATCCGGTTCGGCACTGGCGACAGTGCGTTTGCGTTGGAAAGCAACAAGGATGGCAGCGTCAAACGCATTTCAGCGTTGCAAGGCCGGGTTGGGGCGGCAGTGAAAGTGCGCGAGATATTCGTCTATCCGCGGGTCATAGAGGAAGTTGTCATCGCCACGCCCGGCGCCAGTGCCGCCCAGGCCGTCGTCACCCGAGATAACGACCGCGACATGGTCAAGATCTCACTTGTCCTGGAAGATGGTGCAGACGTATCCACTGCCGAGACAGCCGCCGCCGAAGCCTTCAAACTGCATTCAAGGATTCGAGCCGACGCTGTGAGCGTCATCTCGGAGTTGCCGGAGAATGCGGATCTGATCGTCAATCAGAAAGACAACTGAGGTTGCTTCAACTGCATCCGAGTTCGGTCGACCGCACCCCGAAAGGGGGACAGGACAACCACTGTCTCCTTCATGCGTCAGGCGCGGAGCGTCATCTTCGCGCCGAGGAGTTCCCTGCCGAGACTGGTCAACTACGCAGCTGTCATCGCCGCCGCGTGTGCCGCGCCGATCCCCCGCTGGTCACCTCATGCGTCGCGCCGGACATTCGGACGTACCGACGGTTTGAGATAATTGCCGTTCATTCTGCTGAGATAACTGGTACCCGGAATGGCATCGGTACCACTGGGCCGTCGAACCCGCGCGGATCTGCAACAGCCGCCAGCACGCCCGCACGACGACCCTCGTTGCCGTGATCAGCTGTCAGCCCCAGTGTCGATGGATTCCCGTCAAAAGGGCGGTTGCGGATGTCGTGAAACACGACAGGACCACCACTATGCATCGCATGGCTCACATCTTCTCGGCCGTTGATTGCCCAGACGCGGAAGTAAGGATACCGGGATACGGTCGGAGCACCACGCCGATTGCCCACGATCAGAACGTCTCGGCCCGGATCATCACCACTTGCGACAGCGACGAGTTGAAGCGTGCGTTCCTGACGAGTTTTGCTGCGGCCAGGATCGAACACGCGAGAATCCTCAGCAGGATCACCGCGGACCCTACGGTTTGCTGAGGTACCAACATCAAAGTTGAACACATGCAGTGCGTTTAGCTGCACACCAATAGCCCTGTTCGATCTTTGCACCCAACCCAAAGTTCTGAAAGACCTTGTCGCTCGATGAACGTGAACCATTCGCCAAGAATCTGGCCATGGCCCAACCAAGGATATATTGCGAAACCGAGAATCCGGAGGCGCTGATCGAGAAATGGCAGGCTCTGATGGTGCCGCCTTTATATTGGGTCGATCCGTTGATCAGAGCGTCGACTCGGTGCCCAGAATATTCGTGACCTGGCTGGACAGGACACCGCCGTTGCCGTGCGCCATTGCCAACTCGGCCCCGTCGATCTGGCGGTCTCCGGCGTCGCCGCGCAGCTGGCGCACCGCTTCGACCAGCGTGAAGATGCCGTACATGCCAGGATGCACACAGGACAGCCCGCCGCCGTTGGTGTTGACCGGCAGATGGCCGCCGGGCGCGATGCCGCCGTTTTCAACAAAGGCACCACCTTCGCCTTTCTTGCAAAAGCCCAGATCCTCAAGGAACAGGATCACGTTGATCGTAAAGGCGTCGTAAAGCTGCACAACGTCAATGTCGGCGGGCTTGACGCCGGCCATTTTCATCGCCGTCGCACCGGATTGGGCCGCGCCGGTCACGGTCAGGTCCGGCATCTCGGAAATGTCGCGGTGCGTCGTACCTTCGCCGCCCCCCAGCAGATAGACCGGGGGCCTAGGGTGATCTTTGGCCGTCTCGGCCCGCCGCATCACCAGCGCGCCGCCGCCGTCGGTGACAAGGCAACAGTCGCGCACCCGCAGCGGATCCGAGACCAGCCGCGAGGCAATGACATCCTCGCGCGTCAGGGGATCGCGTATGAACGCCTCGGGGTTCTTTTGCGCCCAAGCGCGGGCAGCTACCGCCACATCGGCCAGCTGTTCGCGCGTGGTGCCGAACTGCGTCATGTGACGGTCTGCGGCCAGCGCGTAGGACGACAGCGGGAACATCGGCTGATAGGGCGCTTCATAGGTTGGCAGATCGAGCGCGGTCATCAACTTGCCCGAGGCAGTGCGCTGGTTCGATCCGTAGCAGATCAGCACGGTGTCGGCGAGCCGCAGCTCCAGCAGCATTGCGGCCCAGAGCGTGTGCGACAGGAACGACGATCCGCCCATGCGGTTGTTCATGGTGAACTTGGGGTTCAGCCCCAGTTCCTGGGCCAGCGTAAGCCCCGACAGCGTGTCCAATGGCTGGCAGGTGGCAATGGCGTCGACGTCGCCAAGCGACACCCCGGCATCGGCCAGCGCGCCATGTACGGCCTCGACAGTGATTTCCATCGCGCTCTTGCCATGAGCCTCGCCACAGCCGGCCAGCGCCGCTCCGACGATGGCGGCTTTTCCCCGCAAACTCATGATGCACCTCTTTCGGGCCGGAACACCACTGCAGGTCCGCCGTCCGCCCCTTCGCCAATCGACGCGCTGACCTTCAGTCCGGCGGCGATTTCGTCATGCGCGATGCCGTCCACGCGCGACATCATGCGCACGCCTTCTTCAAGGTCCACAAGCACCACGTTGTAGTCGCCGCCCCTTTCCGGCTTTCGACGCACAACCGTCCGCGCATAGATCGTTCCCCGCCCCGTGGGTGCCACCCATCCAAGGTCTGCGCTGCCACATGTCGGGCAGATCACGCGCGGGTGAAAGACATGCGCACCGCAGGCACCGCATTTCTGGATCTCGAAGACGCCCTCGGCCAGCTTGGCGGCAAAGACGGCGTCCGGCCCCGGGCTGTTTTTCATATCAGTCATCTCAGAATCCAATGTGATAGCCGCCATTCACGCTCAGGTGCTGGCCGGTGATGTAGGATGCCGCGTTTGACAACAGGAAACAGACCGGTTGCGCTACTTCTTCGGGGGTGCTCATACGCCCCATCGGGATCTGCGCCATGTACTTGTCGGCGAACTTGTCCGAGCGGATCGTTTCGGTCATCGGCGTTTCGACCATTCCGAAACAGACCGAGTTGACGTTGATCCTGTAACGGCCCCATTCCCGCGCGGCGCTCATCGTGAGGCCGAGCACGCCGGATTTGGCGGCACCATAGTTGATCTGGCCGATCGTGCCGCGGCGGCCGGCATCGGAGGAAATATTGACGATGGCACGCCGCGCCGCGCTGTCCGGGTCTTTCTGGGCCTGGTACCTGTAATAGGTGCCTACAGCCTGCAAACAGGCGAAGACGCCGGTGAGATTGACGTCGATGACCTGCTGCCAGGTGGCACGGTCCATCTTGTGGATCATCGCGGCGCGCACGATGCCGGCGTTGTTCACCAGCCCATTGATATCCCCGAATTCGTCTAGCGCGAATTTCACCAGTTTCTCGGGAAAGTCCGGGTCAGCCACGTTCCCGACAAGGGCGCGGGCATTGCCGCCGATCTGTTCAGCAGTTTCCTTGACCCCGTCTTCGTTCAGATCGTTCACGATGACCCTGGCACCCAGCTGGGCCGCCAGTTGCGCCACGCCGCGGCCAATACCCTGCCCGGCACCGGTGACTATAATTACCTGATTTTCCAATGACATCGGATTGATCATTTCTCTCTCCTCATTTCGTTTGCTGGTCACGGTTCAGTTGCCCCGCTTCGTCCGGGTTCGCTGGACGATGGCGCGACCCGCTTGATCACCGCATCGCCGTGGGCCAGACGTTGTCCGTTCTGATTGACGATCTCCCCCTGCACGAACACCAGTTTGCGCCCGCCACCGGCATTGCGCGCGCGTGCCGTCAGCACGTCGCCCTCGACCGCCGCGCCGACGAAGCTCGTCGTGAGCGAGAGCGTCAGGCAGCGATGACCGGGGCGGCCTTTGCCCGCAAATGCTGCGCAAAACGTGACCGCGTTGTCCAGCATGGTTGCGTAGACCCCGCCGTGCACAGCGAAAGCGCCGTTCAGGTGGTCGCAGGTGATCTTCAATTGCAATTCCGCCCTGCCCTCGGACCAGGAAACGAAGCGGACGCCCAGCAAGGCGTTGAACGGGGCGGGCACCTCGGGTTTGCCATCCTGTGCACTCATCTCAGGCGGCCTTTCGATCGCGCGAAAACGCCACAATGACCGCCCCAAGCACCGTGATAGCGACACCGGCCCCAACCGCGCCGGGGATCGGAACGGCCAACATCGGGGTCGAGGGCAAGGCGAAGGCCAACCCGGCAATCCCGAGCAGAATCCGTGCGACCGCGCCCGTGGGCCCGGGTTCGATACGGCCGACACCCAAGAGATACCCCTGCAATCCAGCGCAGATCAGCAGGACACCGATACCCGCGCGCAGGACCGTCAAGGCACTGTCAACCAACCCCGCCTGCAAGGTGTACGCGGGATCGAGCACAAAGAAGAAGGGCACGATATAGATGATGGTGCCCAGCTTCATCGCCTCGTAGGCAGCAGCGAAGGGCCGGGCCTGTGCAATCGCCGCTGCGGCGAAAGCCGCCAGCGCCACGGGCGGGGTAATGTAGCTCAGCATGCTCCAGTAGAGGATGAACAGATGCACGCCGATTGGATCAAGCCCGCCGGCGATCAGGGCCGGGGCCAGAGACACGGCAAGGATGACATACGCCGCTGTCACCGTCATGCCCATCCCGAGGATGAAGCTGGTCAAAGCCCCCAGAAGCAGCAGCAGGAAGGTGTTCCCCCCGGCGATGAATAGCAAGTCGTTCGAAATCGTGCCGGACATGCCGGTCACCGCCAGCCCGCCGACAATCAGCCCGACCGCCGCGAGGATCGCCACCAGTTCGACAAACAGCCGCCCCGTCGCCACCAGGAAGTTCATCAGTTCCTGCCGCCCCCAGCGCGATTTCGACAGCAGTTGGTTCAGACCGATCAGCAGCGCGGTCGCATAGAACGGGGCGATCGCTTCGCGCTTGAGATAGAGCAGCATCCAGATGAGAAGCCCGAAGACGGCGAGGAAGTACCAGCCTTCACGCAGCACCTTGCCGAACTTGGGGAGTTCGGCACGCGGCACGCCTTTCAGCCCGTTGCGCGCCGAATAAGCGTCGATCTGGGCGAACAGGGCAAAGAAATAAAGCAGCGAGGGCAGCACCGCCGCAACCACGATGTTTGTGTAGTCGGTCAGCAGAAAGCTCGCCATGACAAACGCCGTGGCCCCCATGATCGGTGGCATCAGCACTGCCCCGGTCGACGCCGCCGCCTCGATCCCGGCGGCATAGCTGGGCCTGAAGCCCACCTTTTTCATCGCCGGAATGGTAATCGAGCCGGTGGTGAGCACATTGGTAATGACGCTGCCGCTCATCGAGCCGGTAAGCCCGCTGGTCAGAACGCCGACCTTGGCAGGTCCGCCCCGGACATGTCCGAGCGCGGAAAAGGCGATGTCGATAAAGAACGGCCCCGCGCCGGTGTGCTGCATCGCGACCCCGAAAATCATGAAGCCGACGACAAGATTGACGAAACTGCGCATCGGGATGCCCAGAACGCTTTCGCCGCTCATGGCGTGGAAGATCGCCGTTTCAACCGGCGGGCGCTGGAACCCCTGAATTGGCCCCGGCGCATAATCGGCGATCATCGGATAGACGGAAAACATCAAGATGATGCCGAAGAGCATCCATCCGCCGGTGCGCCGCGCCGCCACCAGCAGCAGGAACCAGAAGGCGAAGCTGGCAATCACGGCATGGGTGGGGGCTGCAAAATCCCATCCCTTGTTGACCACGCTGCGCCCGTAATAGGCAAAGAACGCGCAGGTGATCAACGCCAGAAAGGCCAGGAAGTAATCCCACCACCGCGTTGACCCATGCGGGTTTGTCTTGCTGCACGGAAAGATCAGGTAAACGAGGGGTAACGTCAGCAGCAGCATCACGTAGAGGTAATGAATCTCGAGCAGGCGGATGTTCATGAAGAACCCGAGATTGAAGAGATGGTTGATTGACGCGATCGACAACAGAATCGCCGACGCGGCAAGCAACCCGCGAAGGGAGGGGGGCAGGGTGCCCATGCCCACCGGCTGTGCCGCTTCGTCCTGTATTTCCCGTGGCATGCCCGATTTCCCTATGTTGTTCCAGCCAATCCGATGATACGCGGCGCCAGAAAAGCGCCGCGCCGTTTCAGCGGAAAAAGACCTCGTGACCGCCGGCTTCCAGCGCTTCGGCGCGCACCTTCATCCAGGCAGCGGTGAACTCTTGTTCATCATCCGGGGCGCCGTCGACGAAGCCTTCCCAGGCGTCCATCAGAACCTTCTGCCGATCGACCATCACGTCCTGATTTTCCTGAGCTTCAGCCGTCCAGAGGCCCTTTTCCTTGAAATAGGCAACGCTGCCATCGCTCCACGGCATCACCCAGGACAGGATCTGGCGATCTACCCCGTAGGCATTCGCGCCGGGGGCGGCGTCCTTGTATTCGTCAAATCCCGCATCGAGGGCGGCAACGATGTTTCGCACCTCGGTGGCGCTCTGATCGGCTTCGGTGACAAGGATCGGGTAGGGGTACAGCGCCATGGGCAAAGGCGAGGCGGGGTCGATTGCTGGTCCCACAGACACCGTGTGCGGCGTTACGAAGGGCGTGACCCCGGTATAACGGGCCCAGGCTTCGGCATCGTCCGCCGGTGTTTCAAGCCACTTGAGGCCCCGGGGGCTGGATTCGATCTGATAGTTCACGGTGGTTGTCGTCAGCGCAAAGGCGGCGTCCACGCGATCCTCCAGAATGCCCTTGAGAGAATTCACGTAGCCCGAAAACTCGACTGCATCCACATCGTCCCATGTCAGGTCCGCAAAGGCCAGCAGTCCCTCCATATTGACATCAATCGCGGGTGAACTGGCGGCGCGGCCAACCCGTTTGCCCTTGAGATCGGCAACCGTCTCGATACCGGCATCGGCCGCGACGGCCACACCCAGACCGTAGTCGCCCACGGCCTGAAGCACAGCGCGGATCGGCTGTGGACCCCATTCCGGTGCGGCGAACAGGAACACCCCTTCGCCGGCGAAGTAGGACGCGATCCCGCACAGGCAGTAATCCACCGTGCCATTCTTGAGAGGCGTCATCCGCGAGACGTCGTTGCGCCCCGGAAGCACCCGAATCGTCGTGCCGAACCGGCTGCGCATCATGTTACCGATGGCAATCGAATGCGCGTGGCCCGCCGATCCCGTGTCATAGGCCGACCAGGCGATGACGTCGGGCAGCTCGATGTCCTGCGCGCCGACCGGCGCGGCCATCGCCAGACACCCGGCAGCAGCGATACTTGTCCATCTGAAGTTCATGTTGATCTCCTCCTTGTTGGTTTATTCCGGCACGACCGGGCGGTAAGCTTAAAGCTCCGAGAATGGCGCGCTCTTATCCAGGCGAATGTCGGGCGGCAGCCCGAGAATGCGTTCGCCGATGATCGTGCGCTGGATCTCGTCCGAGCCGCCGGCGATGCGGTTACCGGGGGCGGTCAGATATTCGTTGCGCCACCGCGCCGCATCGTCTCCGGCTTTGACCGAAATGCCCGCCGCCGTCCCGGCCAGTTCCATCCCAAAGGCGCCCATCTCCTGCCGCAGCTTGCCCAGCAGCAGCTTTCCGATCGAACTTTCCTCACCCGGAGCCTCACCGCGCGAAAGCGACGTCATGACCCGGTAAGAGGTGAATTCCAGTCCGCGCTGCCGCGCGACGAAATCGGCAATACGTGAGCGCACCTCGCCGTCTTCGATGGCCGGGCGTCCGTTGCGTTCGACACGGGTGGCAAGGGCTATCAATTCCTCCGCGCGGGCCCCGCCGCTGGCACGCCCGACCGAGATGCTGAACCGTTCGTTCATCAGCGTCGTCAACGCCACCTTCCAGCCTTCGGATTCGCCGCCCAGGCGGGCGCTGTCCGGTACGCGCAGGTCGTCGATGAACACCTCGTTGAAGCTGGCACCGCCCGAAATCTGGCGGATCGGACGGGTTTCGATGGCCGGATCTGACATGTCCACAAGGAACATGGTCAACCCCTTGTGCTTGGGCACCTGCGGGTCGGTGCGTGCCAAAAGGATCCCGTGGCTGGAATAATGCGCGCCCGAGGTCCAGACTTTCTGGCCGGAGATCACCCAGTCGTCCCCGTCGCGCCGCGCACGGGTGCGTATGCCTGCCAGATCAGATCCGGCAGCGGGTTCGGAAAACAGCTGGCACCAGATATCCTCACCGGTCAGGGCGCGCGGGAGGACCGCGGCTTTCTGGGCCTCGGTGCCGTGGATCATGACCGTTGGCCCGACCAGACCGATGCCGATCAGGAAGGCGTTGGGCGGTACGGCATAGCGTCCTTCTTCCTGATTCCAGATCACCTGTTCGATCGGCGTCGCGTCGCGTCCGCCGAAGGCGCGCGGCCAGGTCAGTCCGGCCCAGCCCGCTTCGGCTTTGCGGGCCTGCCAGTCGCGCGCCCGGGCGACCTCTTCGGCGTCGCGGGCCATGAAGTGATCCTGAGCTTTCTCGCTGCCGTCCCGCAGGGTTGCGTTGGCATCCAGCCAGCTCCGCGCGTCTGAGCGAAAGGTCGCTTCTTCGGGGCTGTCGCTAAAATCCATGTGTCTGATTTCCCTGTCAGCTTACGGCCCGTAGAGGTGTCGCGAGATGCCCGAGGAGCCGCTCGCGCCACATGTCCGCCGGGCCGAGTTCTGCCTTCAGCTGCCAACCACGCCGCAAGAACAAATGCGGGTCGGCGGCCCATGTGAACCCGATACCGCCGTGCAGCTGGATCGATTCCTCGGTGGTGAATTGCACGGCATCGAGCGCAGTGAGGCGCGCGACGGCGGCCGCTTCGGGCAGTCGGCTGTCGCCGCTTGCCAGCGCCCAGGCACCGAAAAAGGCATTGGACCGCGCCAGTTCAATCTTGGCGAACATGTCCGCGAGCCGGTGCTTGACCGCCTGAAACCCGCCAATCGGACGCCCGAACGCGTGCCGCTCGCCGGCATAGGCCGTGGTCAGGACAAGGGCGCGCTCCGCTAGGCCGATCTGTTCGAAGGCGGCCAGCACTGCGGCGCCGTCCAGCAGCCGCCGGATCGCCGCAGGGTCCGAGCCGGGCAGCAGCTCGACCGGCGCGTTGTCGAAGTCGATTCTGGCCGCCGAGCGTGTACGGTCGATCGGGTCGAGCGCACCGATTGTCACGCCCGAGGCGGAAAGATCCGCAAGATAAAGACGCGGGGTGCCTTCCTCATCGGTCGCAGCGACAAGAGCGTGGGTCGCCTCGGCACCGAACGTGACCGGCGCTTTCTGTCCCGAAAGACGATCCTGCACCACTTTTGCCGATACGGTATCGGGTGCGAGCCCGCCGCCCTCGGCAAGCGCCGTGGCTATGATCGTGCGGCCTTTGGCTATGCCGGGCAGAAGCGATGTGCGCTGGTCTTGCGTTCCGGCGGATTGAAGGGCCGGAACCGCCATACACAGGGCCGGCAGGTAAGGTACTGCGGCCAGACTGCGACCGATTTCCTCGGCAAGGATCGCCAGTTCCACCGCGCCCATCCCTGCGCCACCCTCCGCTTCCGATATGGCGAGGCCAAGCCAGCCGCCATCGGCCAGTGCGGACCAGGTGGCCGTATCGAACCCGTCGGCGCCGTCGAGCCGGTTGTGCGCGCTCTTCAGGGTGGCGTGATCGCCCAGCATCCGGGCCAGTGTTTCGCGTATGGTATCCTGCTCCTCGGAAAATCCGAAATTCATGCCGGAGTACCTCCTTGCAGTTGTGAAGATCGAGTGGGTGTTGGCCGACGGTAGGTTGGCTATCGGGCCTGACCAAACACTAACGCCCGGTGGTCGTGCAAAACCACATATGTGCAATGTCGCATCGAGAACGGCGAAACGGACCGCCAAACCGAATTCATCACGGATGTGCTTGATTCGAGTGCGCCCCACAAAAGTGGCCGCTTCGATTGATTAGTCTCGCTGTTGCACCTTAACCTGCGGAAAGCGGGGAATGTTCAGGTCGCGGGACTGGCGTGGCCGTAGCTTCGCACCAGATGGGACTCGACAGGAGAAAGAGCGGCATGGAAACTGTGGGCCTTGGATTTTGTTATGAAGATTTGCCGGTGGGGCGCGAATTTCGGACCATCGGCCGTACTGTGACCGAAACAGACATCACGAATTTCGTCAGTGTCACCGGCATGCTCGAAGTGTTGTTCATCAACAGCGACTTTCGCGAAAAGGAATCCAATATCGACGGCTTCGCCGCCCCCGGCGCGCTTGTCTATACCTTCATGGAGGGTCTGCTGACCCAGTCCACGATGCAACACACGGGCTTTGCCTTTCTGGAAATGGAGCTGAAGGTTCTGGGGCCGACCTTCGCGGGGGACACGATCCATTGCGAGGTCGAGGTCATCGAGTCGCGCCGCTCGAAGAGCCGGCCGAACCGCGGCCTGGTTCGGACCCGGAACAGGGTTTTCAAACAAACCGGGGAGCAGGTGCTGGACTACACGCCCCTGCGGATGATCAAGGCACGCACGGCGGACAAGGAACCGGGAGAGGACTAGACCTTTTTTGGTACGCTGCGCAGGTCCGATCCCGGCCGAATATGGGTGGACTGCCGCGTTGGTTTTGCCAATACCTTGTCGCATCGCGAAACTGGAGGCGTCGACCATGAAAACCGCGCAATCTGACAGAATTGGATCTGCCGGACGCACATCGGAAGGGCCACGGTCGCTGAACCGCATTCTGTCGCTTTTCGATCTGCTCGCGCAAAGCAACCGGCGCATGTCCCTGTCCGAACTCAGCAGCGCGCTGGATTGCCCCAAGAGCAGTTTGCTGGTGCTGCTACGCCCTCTCACTGAAATGAGTTACCTGATGCGCGAGAACGACGCGTATTTCCTCGGGCCACGGATTTTTCAGTTCGCCCAGTCCATCCTGGCCAACCACCCGTTCGGGTCGGTCCTGCGCGGGGTAATGAACGACCTCGTCAAACAGACCGGCGAGACGGTCCTCTACGCTGTTCGCGATGGCGATCGTGTGGTCTATTCGTCGGTCATCGAAAGCCCGCAGCCCGTGCGGTACGTGGCCCAGACGGGAGTCGACCGGCCTTTGTTCTGTTCGGCATCGGGTCTTGTCATGCTGGCCTATGACACCCCAGAGGAGCTTGATGCCTACTTCGAACGGACGGAACTGACGCCGCTTACCGGCAATTCGATCACCGACGAAAACGCATTGCGGCACATGGTTTCGGAAATTCGTGAAACCGGTTACGCCAGAACGGTCGGTACGGCGCATGTCGATGCAGCGGGCTTCGGAGTTCCCGTGTTTCGTGCCGATGGAAACCTCGCAGGGGCTTTGGTGATCGGCGCGCCGCTGGAACGCGCCGCCAGGAACCGGAAACTGTGCGTGACAGCGGCCAAAGCGAGCGCCGAACAGCTCTCTCTTGCGCTAGGCTATCGTCCGGACCAGACCGGAACTGCCCTGAATTAGGTGCGCGCCGATCAGTCCGGTCGACCTTTCGTTACCGCAGACCCAACCCGCGTGCGATGATGCCGCGCAGGATCTCGCGGGTGCCCCCCCGGAGCGAGAACGACGGCACCGCAAGTTCGGTATAGGCCAGCACCGCCGCATAGCTGTCGCGTCCTCCGGGCACGGCCGGACGTGAAATCAGGCTTCGGGCCAGACGCGGGATATCCTGTTCGAAGAGCGCGCCGAGATCCTTGACGATGGCGGCCTGAAGCGCGGGGTTCTTGCCCTCGTTCAGCATCCCGGCGACCGAGCGCGACATTTGCCGCAGCACCATCAGATGCGCGGACAGGCGGCCGATCTCGGCCTGTTGGGCCTCTGTGGCGTCTTGCCGCAGCAATCGGATCAGTTCCTCGATCAGGGCAAAGGACGACAGGAACCGTTCCGGTCCGCTGCGTTCGAAAGCCAGTTCGCTCATGACTTGTGACCAGCCCTCGCCCTTTTCGCCCAGAAGCGCGTCGGATGGCAGGAACGTGTCATCGAAAATCACCTGATTGAAATGATGCTCTCCGGCCATGTCGATGATCGGGCTGATCTGGATATTCTTCGTGGCCTTGAGGTCGACCAGAAGCTGGCTCATCCCGCCGTGGCGGTCGTCGCTCTTGCCGGTGCGGCAAAACAGGATCATGTAATCGGCGACATGGGCGTAGGTCGTCCAGACCTTGGTGCCGTTGACGCGGAAACCGCCCTCGACTTCGGTGGCGACGGTGCGCGTCGCCGCGAGGTCTGAGCCGGAATCGGGTTCGCTCATCCCGATGCAGAAACACAGCTCGCCCGCAGCGATGCGCGGCACGATCGCGCGTTTTTGCTCTTCGGTTCCCTTGGCCAGAATCAGAGGGCCACTTTGGCGGTCGGCGATCCAGTGCGCGATTACCGGCGCGCCGGCGGCCAGCAGTTCTTCGGACACGACATAGCGTTCCAGCGCGCTGCGCGCGTGGCCGCCGTATTCCTCGGGAAAGGTCATACCGACCCAGCCGCGTTGCGCCAGCTTGCGGGAGAAGTCCCGGCTGAACCCGTTCCATGATTTCGCACGCTTCTCGGGCGGGAAATCGGACAGTTCCTCAGCCAGGAACGCGCGGACCTCCTGGCGCAGGTCGTTGTGATCGGCGCCGGACGGGGGCGGGGGGAATGCGGTGAGTGTCATGTCAGAACGCCTTGTGCAGTGCTGTCGGTGATGAAGTGCCAGAAAGTGTCGTGGGGGCTCGACAGGGCGGCACGCCCCAATTCCCTGTTCCAGTCCAATTCGGTGCCGAACTCGTCTTGCCAGCTCCAGATCCGTTTGGTGAAATGGTGCAGCGCATGTTCCTCAGTATAGCCGATGGCCCCGTGAATCTGGTGGGCCAGCGCACCGACCGTCTGCGCAGCTTCTCCGGAGCGGCTTTTGGCGGCGGCAACGGTCAGCGCGAAGGCGGCGGTGTCATAGCTGCCGGCCGCCATTTCGGCGGCCGCACGCGCTGCGGCGGTTTCTCCGGCCAATGTCGCAAGGTACTGTTGTATCGACTGAAACTTGCCGATCGGCCGCCCGAATTGAACCCGGTCGTTGGCGTATTCGACGCTCATCCGCAGGATAGTCTCCAGCGCGCCGGCCGTGGCCAGACTGCGGACAAGCGCACCAAGCCCGCGCATCCCGCCCATCGATCGGTGCGCGGGAGCGGCATCGGCGTCCGTTAGCGCAAGGTCGACCGCAACATCGTCGCGCGGCATCCCCGCGAGATCCTGCGCCGGCGTGACTGTCAGATCCTTGACCGGCAGGGACAGAACATGATCGACGCCGTCCAGCGCGGCGATGGTCACGATCCGGTCCGCCCAGCGGGCAAAAGGCACCATCGCCATGTGCCCGCTCGTATGGAGTGCACCGCCGCGCCGTTCCAGCCGCAGGGCCACGCCCTCGGCGATGGTCAGCCTGCCGCGCGGCAGCGCCAGACCCGCGCCCGCCAGTACCGCATTTGCAATCAGTGTTTCGGCCAGAGGCAACGGCAAGCCGTGCGCACCGGCAATGCGCACCAGCCCAAGCGCCTCGGCGGCGGGCACGCCAAAACCGCCAGCCTTTTCGGGCACCAGGGCCATGTGCAGCCCGGCCTCTTCGATCCGAGTCCAGAGCGTCTCGGGGCATTGCCCTGCAGCGGCATCCGCGCGCAGGCCGTGGCTGACATGGTCGCGGAAAAGCCGCTCGGCCATGTCATGGATCATTGATTCCATCAGGTGGTCCTTTCAATAGGTGCTTGGTTGGCGGCAGCCGCGCCCTGTCCCGGTGTTCTGTTCCGGGACCGGTCCGATTTGCCATCGGGGGTCGCCGGATCGCGCAGCGGCGGCAAATGAAGACGTGTGCGCAGTTCCTTACGAAACGCCCCCGTGGCGGGTGGCGTGCCACCGTCCTTGCGGTATTTCTCAAGACAATCGGCGATCTTCTCGCCGATCTCGGCGGGATTTGCCGGGTCTGCGGGCGAACCGGGATGCGCCGCGACCGAGGTTTCGGCAAGAGTTTCGTTCCCCCTGCGCAGGCGGACATGGACCGCCCCGTGGTCCACCCCGACGCGATCCGGTCCCGCGTCCGGTTCGGTTTCGATGATTACCATGCTCATGAGACGGCGGATCTCGGGGCGGTGAGGGCTGTCGTCCTCGAAATCCGCAAGCCCGACCCGGCCCTGATGCAGGGCCGCCGACAAGGTATAGGCGGCGCAGAACTTGGCTTCTGTTCCGTCGTTGGGATCAACGATATGCAAGGGCAGCATCACGCCCTTTGGCACTGTCATTTCGATCACAGAGCCATCGGGCACCGCGTTTCCTCCGCGTTGGGCGTAAAGGTGCCGCCCTGCGGCGATCATCCTGTGGGTGAAATAGCAGCAGGGATAAAGCTTGCGTGACACGCTGCCGAGATCAATTCTTGGCTCCACCTTGGCAGGGTCGGCAGCAAGCCCGTCCGGACCGGCATAAAGATCGAAGAATCCGCGCGGCGCGAAAATATCGGGCGCACCGGTGATTCCGGCCTCGGCCATGCGGGCGGCCCGCACCCCGACGAGGGCGGTATTGCCAGCCTGAATCGGCTTGGCCATCGCGCCGAAATTGATCTGCAATCCACCGGCCTGCGATGCGGCCAGCGCCAGCGCGTTGCCGGTTGCCGCTTCGTCAAGGGCAAGCTGATGCGCGACCGCCGCCGCAGCAGCCACAGCCCCGATCGTCGATGTGGCGTGCCAACCCTTGGCGTAGTGACCAAAGCCCAGAACCTGTCCCAGTGCGACATTGACGGCTGTTCCCACCGCAAGGGCGGGGGCGACGCGGGCGGTCGTCTCCGGTCGAGCCTCTGCCATGGCCAGCAGCGCGGGCACCAGCACTACACTGGGGTGGGTGACGCTGAGGGTGTGGACATCGTCGAAATCCAGCGCATGACCGGCGACGGCGTTGAGGAACGCGACCCGTTCGACGCCGCGCTTTCCGACGGAACCCACCGGTGTTGCGGCCTCGTCCCCGTCAAGTGCCGCCAGCCGGCGGACCACCGGCGCGTGCCAGCCGCCGTAGATAACAGCCACCGTATCTTCCACGCAAAGCGCGGCCTGCTCGGCATTTGGCGTGTCCAGCCGATGCCGCGCGGTGATGAACCGCGTCAGACGGCGGGTGAAATCGCTGACCATGTCCTGATCCTCTCTGGTACTGCACATTGCCCCAAGTCAGGAGGTGCTATCAATTCGGATGACCCCCTTTTCGCACATATGTGTTGAACTGGGCTATCGCGTTGTGATCCCCGCAGGGTTAAAGCAGCCTGAAGGCCATCCTTCATCTGAACCCTTTGGAGATCAAACGCCGGACGTGTCGGAATAACGTCGAAGCGAAGCGCAACTGCGGTTGGGGATGTCTGCGCGAATGGTCTGGAAGGCAAAGGCGCATTGCGGGCCGCTGCGGATGAAGCTGGCATCCAGGACATCACAGCCCGACCAGCGTGTCCGGAACTGGCGCACCTTTGCAGGCACGCCAAATGCCTCGTAACAGCGGATGCAGATGCCGTCCATTGATGCTTTGAAACGGCCCGCCGCACGCAACCCGGCTGGCCGGGGGTGCTTTTTCTTGGGGGGTTGTTCGACTCGGTCGAATGGTGACGTCCGCCGTCGGCGCGCGGCAGGGTCGCGCCCCTGACCGGGGACTTGCCGGGCTGGGCCCGTTGGTCGGTCGTGATCGTTACGGGTCATATCCTTATGCTGGGTGGCATCGTCGTGATACTGGACAGAGCGACGGAATACAGTTTCCAGACCGCCCTGATCACCATCGTGCCGGTTTATGCGCTTCTCTGGTCGGGTCTGCGCAAGGGCGTCGGCAGCATTTGCCACATGTCGTGACGGTTCGTGAAACGGGCACCGGGATTCGCGACCGAAATGAGCGTTATCGCTTCGGCGGGGTTTATTGGCCTCGTTGCACTTGAGGTCGTCCCGTCGAATGGATTGCCGACCCTCTTGGCTGGATCGCAACGCGGCCTGACGTGACCGTTGTGCTGTTGATCATGACGGTATTCCTGACGGGGCTGCTGGGTATACACCCGATGATCTCGGTGGTGTTGCTGGCGGAAGTGGTCATTCGCATCGGCGTGGATGGTTTGTCACCCCTTGCTCCGGGCCTTGCGCTGGCCGGTGGATGGAGCAGCATCATTTGTATGAGGCTTGCCATCACCGCCGTCGTTTATGCGTCTTCCATCGTCAGGGAACGGCCCCTGACCATCGGTTTGAGATGGAACGGGCTGTTCGGTCTGGTCAGCATCCTTCTCATTGCTCTCATTGTCGTCGGCAGGCCCGCTCTGATGTCCTGATCCTGCGCCATGCGCCCTGCGCGGCCAATCGCACATATGTGTTCGATCATCCCCGTCACATCCCGGAAGGTGCTGGATCGCGTGCGGTCGAGTACAGTTGTTCTGCGAAAACTCCCCGGCGGTCGGCCCGGTAAAACAGCAGCATCGGAGCGACGTACCGAACAATGGAAGGCCAAACGACACTCACGCGCCGCAGCAAGGTCACGGGGCTGCAGGACGCAGCGCGCCGGGCCCGGGACGCTTTGCGGGAACGTCCGGACCTGTGCCTTGGCGGGCTGTTCAAGCAGGGCAGGCCGGTCGCTCTGGTGCGCGGGCTGCTGGCGGTGGGGGCAAAGGGCCTGCATATCTATTCCTCGCCCGGTGCGGGCTATGACGTCGATCTGATGATCGCGGCGGGCGCGGTCGAGCAGGTGTTCATTCCCGGCGTCACGCTGGAAAACCGTCTCTGCCCCAATTTCCGAAGCGCGGTCGAGGCGGGGCAGGTGACTGCACATGCACTTGATGCCTTGACCGTGGTTGGGGGGCTGATGGCGTCGGCCCACGGTGTGCCGTTTCAGCCGATCGACGCGTTGCGGGGGTCGGACGTGCTGAAGCACAATCCGCTGATCCGCGAAATCGACTGTCCGTTTTCGGGCCGCCGCATCCACGCCGTCGGACCGATCCGGCCCCGCGTGACCTTCCTGCACGCGCAGGAAGCCGACCGCTGGGGGAACCTGCGCCATCTCAGCACGATGGTCTATGCCGATCAGCTGATGGCGCGCGCCTCGGACATGGTCATTGCCAGCGTGGACAGGATCGTGCCGGACGAGGTGATCCTTGATGACCCGTCACGGGTCACGGTGCCATCACACTATGTCGACGTCGTAGTCGAGGTGCCTTACGGCGCACACCCAACCGCGAGCTTCCCCAATTACGCGATGGACGAGGATCATATCGACGCCTACGCCGATCTGGGCGACGCCGCCCGGGCCAGCGACCGCGCGGGACTGGATGCCTACATCGCGCGCCATGTGACCGGGCCGAAAGATCAGAAAGACTATATAAAAACAGTCGGGGGCGCAGAATATCTGGCGCAGCTTAACGCGGAGGCGCGGAAAGGATGAGTGCTGCGATTTCCCCCCTTGAGCAGATGGTCGTGGTGCTGGCCCGCGACCTGGCCGATGGCGAACTGGGGGCGGCGGGTGCGGCGGCTCTGGTGCCGATGGCGGCGATCGCGCTGGCGCGCGAACTGCACGCACCCAACCTGACAGTCGGCGGAGAGATGTTCTTCAACCCCGAGCCGGGACGGCTCTATCCCTCTATGCTGGACGACCGCGCCCTGGGCCGCTGCGAGGCCGCCGAAACCTTCATCGAGCTTTTCGGCCACAGCCATCACGGGTTGGATTTCTTCTTTCACAGCGGGTTGCAGCATGACGCTTATGGCAACATCAACCTGCATCACGTCGGTGGCACGCTGCACGCGCCCAAGGTGCGCGGACCGGGGGCGGCCAACCTGTCCTACTGCCACACTTCGACGCGGTTCTACATCTGCCCGACGCTTCATACGACGCGGAATTTTGTCGAAAAAGTAGATTTCGTCACCATACCGGGGCACCTTTCCGGCCCCGAGGCAAAGCGCGTCGCCGGCCTGACCAACGAAGGGCCGCGGTTCGTAGTGACACCCCGCGCGGTTCTGGATTTCGACCCGGCGACGCTGCGGATGCGACTGAAATCTGTCCACGCGGGCCATACGGCCGCAGAGGTTCAGCGCCACACGGGGTTTGACCTTGGGATCACTCAGAACGTGCCGCAAACGCCGCTGCCAACAGAGGAGGAACTGACGGCTCTGCGTGAGCGGATCGACAAGACCGGAACTTTGCGCGCCTGACGCGCAAGTACGGGTAATTCTGAACAACAACTGGGAGGAAGACATGTTCAAACGCAAAACAATCGGAAGCAGGGGGCCCATCGGCACCGCAGTGGCGCTCAGTGCCCTTCTTGTGGGCGGCGCGGTTTCGGCCAAAGACCTTACGATGGGGACCACGAGCCCGACGTCCAGCCACTTTACGATCTCGGTCGCGATGAGCAAGGCGATCGAGACCGGTATGGAGGATACCACCGTCAACGTGATCGAAACCGGCGCCAGCGTGGACAATGTTCTGCGCCTCGCGCGGGATGAAATCGATCTCGGCCTTGCCACCACTGACATTCTGATCGCTGCCCGAAACGGAACCGGCAAGTTCGACGGAAACGCCATTTCCGATACGGTGGCGCTGTATCCCTACAGCGCGTCGGTGCTGCTGATTGCCGCAACCGAAGCATCGGGTGTGACCACGCTTGACGATCTGGATGGCAAGAAATTCAATCCAGGTATTCGCGGATCGGCTGCCGAGAACCTGACAACCACCGTCCTGTCGATGTTCGACATCAATGCCGACCTCGTGCACGGAGCCGTCGGGGACGCGGTGGAAGGCATCAAGAACCGCCAGATCATCGGTTACAGCAAATACGGGGCCGCAAACTCTGTCGATGCGACCTTGCAAGAGTTGATGACCAGCACAGAGATGCGGTTGATCGGTTTCTCCGAAGAGCAGGAGAAAGCGGCGACACAAGCCATGGAAGGCGTCGGTTTCACAACCCTTCCGGCAGGCCTTATTGCGGGGTCCGAGGAGATGCGGGTGCCCAAGCTCAACGTCTTTTTCCTGACACGCACCGGCGTCATGGACGACGACACGGCCTATGACATCTCGCGCAGCATCCACCAGAACATGGACCTGCTGGTCGAGGCCTGGCCGCAATTGACGGAGTACGACATTGCAGCCGATGCCGTCGCGACGATGGAGGCCGGTATCGTCTATCATCCGGGCGCGGCGCGCTACTGGAAAGAAGCCATGGGTAACTGATTCCGCACTGCGGACGGTCACGCTGCCGATCGGAAGGACCGGTCGAGTGGGGCGCCATTTGCGCCCCGCCGCCTGAAAGGGAACACGACAATGAGACACTCATCGGCCGAGGCTTCGCCCTGGCAACGGCGCGGAACACAGGCGCTCGGCGCGCTGTTTGCGGCATTTGTCGCTTTGCATTTCTACAATGCCCTGTTCGGACAGTTCGAACCGCTGGTTCAACGACCGATCTTTATCGGCTTCGGTCTGGGCGGTGCCTTTTTCTTTTACGCCGCGCGTGCAGCGCGGACCGGCGGTCGAAACGGGCTGGAGCGGACCATCGACATCACGCTCGGGCTGCTGGCCTTTGGCGTGTGCCTCTATGTGATCCTCAACCGGGATCGCTTTTCCGACATCATGGTGCAGTACGGGCCGCTCGACAAGGCGGCCGGGTTGCTGGCCGTCTTGCTGACGCTCGAAGCGGCCCGGCGGGTGATCGGGTGGTTCCTGCCCTTGCTGGCACTGATTACCGTTCTCTATTATTACTTCGGGTACGATCTGATCGACGGGGGCTGGCGCCCGCCGCGCGTTTCGGCCCGCACGGCGGTCGAAACCTTCTACAGCTCGACCACCGGTATTTTCGGCTATCTTGCGGATGTGGGCGCTCGGGTCATCACGATCTATGTGCTTCTGGGGGCATTGCTTTTGTCCACCGGGGCGACCGACGTGTTCATGAAGATGGCGACATGGATCGCCGGGCGCACCTTCGGCGGCCCTGCGAAGGTCTGCGCGCTGTCCTCGGCGATGTTCGGGACGGTGACCGGATCGGCGGTGGCCAATGTGATGGCGACGGGGTCGATTACGATCCCCACAATGAAGCGGCTGCGCTACCCGCCGGCCTTTGCCGGCGCGGTCGAGGCGGTTGCGTCTTCCGCCGGTCAGTTGACCCCGCCGGTGATGGGGGCGGGGGCCTTCATCATGGCTGAGTTCCTGAACATTCCCTACACCCAGATCGCTGTGGCAGCGATGGGCCCGGCGTTTCTCTACTACCTCGCGATATGGCTCGGAGTGGACCTTTATGCGCGCCGCACGGGCCTTCAGCCCACACCGAAAAACGAAATGCCGAAACCGGCGGATTTCCTGGCACCCGACAAGGCGATCCCGCTGTTCCTGCCTATCGCAACGGTGGTCTATTTCCTGTTCCAGGGCTACACGCCAAGCTTTGCCGGTGCCGCGTCGATCATCGTTTTGATCTTGGCCTGTGCAGCCGTGCGCCCCTTTGGCCGCGACACACGGGAGCAGGGGCTGAAGGCATGTTGGACCGGGTTGGTCCGCGACGTTTACGAGGGGATGGTCGAGGCCGGTCGCGCGCTGGTGATGATTGCCGCGTTGCTGGCCTGTGCCGCGATCGTCGTCAAGGTTCTGACAGCGACGGGCGCGGGGGTCAAAATCTCGAACCTGCTGTTTTCAGTGTCCGATCAGGGCCTGATCGTCGCCCTGCTGCTGGCGGCTGTGCTGTCGATCGTGCTGGGAATGGATGTGCCGACCACGGCCTCTTATGTTCTGGCGGCGGCGGTTGCAGCACCCAGCCTTGTGCGGCTTGGCCTGCCGGAACTGACGGCGCATCTGTTCGTCTTCTACTACGCGATTCTGTCAGCCATCACGCCGCCGGTCTG
>Ga0207880_1000033_pt1 | contig 68305 bp, 63 predicted proteins | sample MalvirmetagMSP91_FD_184226 | JGI IMG/M metagenome (GOLD analysis project Ga0207880, IMG submission 184226) | Marine viral communities from the Deep Pacific Ocean - MSP-91 (SPAdes) | ecosystem: Environmental > Aquatic > Marine > Oceanic | place: Pacific Ocean | collected 2011-04-27
GCTCAGGTTCGCAGTGCATAATCATGAGACTTGTAGCTCATTGTCATCTGCTCACCAATAAGAAAACAGCTGCGCTGTTTGACTTTGATAAGCTCGGTTCCGACACCGGCAAGTCGGGACATCGCCAGAATCTTACAAGTAGAGAAAGCCTCAGTTTTTACTGGGGCTTTTTTTTGTCTGGAATTTATGCAATGGCGACTGGCGCTAAGAGGGTTGTTCGCTGCGTTCTGACTCAGTATTTCCTTTGCAGCATCTGTGTGGTCAATGACTGCAATTGCTGACAATCATAAGGTAAGGAATCTAGGGCATCAAAGGCGGCGGTGATGTGTTCATTGGCTTTTTGACGAGCACCTTCAACTCCCAACAAACCAGGATAAGTTGATTTGTTGTTCTTGGTGTCTGAATGGGCTGGTTTACCCAGTGTTTGGGTGTCCTGAGTGACGTCCAGGATGTCATCTATGATTTGAAAGGCAATGCCAAAATGTTCAGCAAATTGAATAAAGGTTTGCGACTCTTTGGATTTGAGGGCTGGTTGAGATGCCACAGTCAAGGACACACAGACTTTCAATATGGCGCCGGTTTTACCTGCATGGATGGTTTGTAACTCACTGAGGTTACTGGTTTTATCTTCTGCCAGTAAGTCTAGACTCTGGCCGCCGGCCATGCCCATCAAGCCGCTGGCTTGGGCCAATAAACGAACCAATTGGACGGTGATATCGGCTGGTAAAGGCGCATCACTGAGGGTTTCAAATGCCAAAGATTGTAAAGCATCCCCGGCCAAAATGGCGGTGGCTTCATCAAAGGCAATGTGGTTGGTCGCCTGTCCTCGACGCAGGTCATCGTCATCCATGGCTGGTAAATCATCGTGAATCAAAGAATAGGCATGAATCATTTCAATGGCAGCTGCCAAGAAATCAGCCACTTCGAGATCTAAATCAATGCTTTCGGCAGTGGCATAAACCAACAAGGGTCGCATCCTTTTACCACCTGATAACAATGAATAGGCCATGGCATCCTTTAGGCGTGATGGCGGCGCGTCGATTGACTCTAGCCGCTGGCTCAGGAAGTCATTGATGCGTTGTTGCTGGTCAGCAAATGAATTCAACTGTTTTGTTCCATCAGTTTTTCAATTTTGAGTTCAGCATCGTCGATGATTTTTTGACATTGCCGGGTCAGTTTGATGCCTTGCTCATAAAGCTTGAGGGATTCTTCTAGTCCAACATCCTGCTGTTCCATTTTTTTGATCACAGCGGACAATTGTTCCAGGTTTTTTTCGAATGTTTGGGATTGGCTCATGGCATCATTTTACAAAAGATGAGGGGTTGCTTGCCACCGATATTCGGCTTTATGTTGCTGCAACCAGGATTTAAATGGCGCTGTACGGATGTCATTTCCAATGGCCATCAACTGATCGCCAAAATAAACAAAAGGCAACAACGGCCGCTGCCACGGTGGTACCTGTAGCTGTTGAAAGAGATTCTTACAACTTTGGTGTGGTCTATTCTTAGCCACTAAAACACGTTCGTGGTTTTGGCCATACTTGATACTGATGTTTTGTGCTAACGAATGGCTTGAACTCAATTCGATTTCACCGTTGTCGCTGAGCAATTTCAGCGGATTTTCTGTCGTTAACAACACATCATGCATGGCCTGTGGTTCAGGTAGTGGGGTTTTCACAGCATAAATTTTGCTATGCCAATGATAAAGCTGGCAACGTTCAAATTGCAGTTCAGGAACACGGTCATTGCTGGCTTCTATACAATCACTTGCATATTGATCCAGTCTTGCGTGGCTCGGTGGCCTGATCTTGAGGTTGGTAAGCCAATGGTAGAGCCGTGTTGATAATTCATTCGCGGTCGATTGTGGGTCCACATCCATGGGGTTGGCGTAGCCTATCATTTTAGACACAAGCTGTTGGCTGCGTTCTAAGTTTTCTCTGGTGGTAGATAAATTGTTGAAGACGGTTGGATTGTGCTCAACAAGCAATGGCAAGACTTCGTTTCTGATGTGATTCCTGCGGTATTGGCTGTCCTGATTACTGGGGTCATCAATGTAAGTCAGGTGATGCTGCTTGATGTAGTCAGCGAGGATCTGTTTGCTGGTATTGAGCAATGGCTTGAAAAGGGTGTAATGCTCGAATGAACTGAGCTGCTGCATGCCGGTCAATCCGTTGAGCCCGGTGCCCCGCAGTAAGCGAAACAACAGGGTTTCCACTTGGTCATTTTGATGGTGTGCAGTGATTAAACAATCGCCTGGGGACAATTGTTGTTGATAAACTTTTAACCTGGCTTGGCGACAACTGTTTTCACTGTGATCAGGCAGGTCAACTGTTGCTGTGATTAATGGAACACCCAGTTCATCACAAAAGTCTTGGCAATTTTGAGCCCATTGATCCGCATCAGGGTTAATCTGATGGTTGATGTGAATGGCTTGTAACCGTTGTTTGATCTCAGGGTTTTGCGCCAACATGTGCAGCAAAGCAGTGGAGTCCATGCCACCACTGAAGGCCATCCAATAGCGTTCGGCTTGTGGCCAATTGATGTTGTCTATGGGCGAATCATTATTCGCTGAAGGCACCATAGGACATCAGTTTTTGGTACCGCTTGTTGACCATGGTTTCCGAATCAAGCTGAATGAGTCTGTCCAGTTGTTGTTGGATATTATCTTTGAGGCGTTGAGCAACCTGGCCTGCATCACGATAGGCACTACCCAGTGGCTCTTCAATCACGGCGTCAATTAGGCCCAATTTCTTTAACTTGCTGGAGGTAATACTTAACGCTTCGGCTGCGTCTTTGGCCTTTTCGGCGCTGCGCCACAAAATCGATGCACAACCTTCTGGAGAAATGACCGAATAAGTACTGTATTGCAACATCAAGGTGACATCTCCAACCCCAATGGCCAGTGCGCCACCAGATCCACCTTCACCAATCACGGTACAAATGATGGGCACTTTCAAGTGTGACATGACTTCCAAGTTTTTGGCAATCGCTTCTGACTGACCCCGTTCTTCAGCACCAATACCAGGATATGCTCCCGGTGTGTCGATGAAAGTCAGGATGGGCATGTTAAATTGTTCGGCCATACGCATCAGGCGCAAGGCTTTGCGGTAACCTTCTGGGCGAGGCATACCAAAGTTACGGCGGATTTTCGATTTGGTGTTGCGGCCTTTTTGGTGACCGATAACCATCACCGATTGGCCATCCAATTTGGCTGGTCCGCCGACAATGGCGGCATCATCAGAAAAAGCCCGATCGCCATGCAATTCCTGGAAATCAGTGAACATCATGTCTATGTAATCCAAGGTATACGGGCGTTTCGGGTGCCTGGCCAACTGCGAAATTTGCCAGTCGGTCAGGTTAGAAAAAATTTGCTCGGTTTTGCTTTTCAGCTTGCCCTTCAGTCTTTGAATTTCTTCATCAATGTTCATGGCATTGTCATCACTGACATTCTGCAATTCATTGATTTTGGCTTCCAGTTCGGCCAGCGGTTGTTCAAAGTCTAAATAGTCTGTGTTCATACACTGCATGATTGGTTAAACAGCTGACTATTTTACGTGTAAGTCCAGGTAAGTACCAGTTGAAAACCACAAGAAAGTGGTAAGATGGTTGGTTTTTTTGGTGGCAAAAACATGTCCAAATTCATTCAAAACTTGCCCAAAGTCGAGCTACACATGCACATTGAGGGTTCCATGTCACCTGCCATGCTGTTACAGCTGGCGGAAAAAAACCAAATAAAAATTCCTTATCAAACTTTAGCAGATGTAGAACAAGCCTACCAATTTAACAACCTCAACGAATTTATTCACCTGTATATTCAAGGCACAGAGGTCATCCAATCGGCAGAAGACTTTTATTTACTGACTCAAGCATACCTGTCCCAATGCGCCAATGAAAACATCATGCACACAGAGGTATTTTGTGACATCAGAACCTATACCGATCGGGGTTTGCCGGCTGAGATGGTGTTAGACGGTATCGAAGCAGGATTCAAAGAAGGTTTCAAGGAACATGGCATCACCGGCGGCATGTTGCCGACTTTTATCCGTCACCTGGGTGCCGAAAAGGCAGCTGAAGATTGGCAGTTTTACCGCCAACACACCGACCGGTTCTTGGGTGTTGGTCTGGCTGCCATTGAAGTGGGCTATCCGGCCAGTTTATTCAAGTCGGTGTTTGCTGACATCAAAGCCGCAGGCTTACCCGTGGTAGCCCATGCTGGCGAAGAAGGTTCGGCTGAATACATATGGTCGGCCATCAGGGACATTGGTGTTGACCGCATAGATCATGGCATTCGGGCCCTGGAAGATCCTGAGCTGGTGACTTACTTGCAACACAGCCAAATTCCTTTGACGGTTTGCCCTTGCTCCAATGTGGCCCTGCATGTGGTTGAACACATGCGCGATCACGTCATCAAACACATGCTGGAGTTGGGTCTTAATGTCACCATCAACTCAGACGATCCAGCCCATTTTGGTGCCTACCTCCAAGCTAACATGGAAGAGGTACAAGCCCATTGTGACATCACCGATGATGAATTGGTGCGCATGACTTACAACGCCATTGACGCCAGTTTCGCCAGCGTCGAAAGAAAACAAGAAATGGTGGCAGTATTGGGTGACTTTGAGACCCAGTGGCTGCCCGATACCGACGCTTAAGACAGCTGCTAGCATCGGGCAACCTCGGTAGGCTTTGTTTTACTTACAATGCCAATGCTTGCGGTGTTTTTTACAGACCCGGTTCTTGCCGGGTTTGACATGCACAATGGTGTAGTCGTTGCGGCGGTGGTCGTTGTCAACCAATACCACTTTGTTGTGGTGGTGACCTTTGTTAACCACCACCACTTTTTTGGGTTGGTGGGCGTGACAGCCAGCGGTTAAAGTCAGGCCAACCAGGCCACTGAGTAAAATCATCGTTTTCATAAGAATGCTCCTGTTGTTGTTTGTGATAACAACGCGAACAAGTGCATAGGGGTTGACACGATTCAATAAAAGATTTGTAAGGCTTGATGCTGGCAGCTAATTTGTATGGGCGTTTCACCATAAAACTCACCATCAGGCATCAAGGGCATGGGCTGTTCAGATTCTATGCTGATGCTTTTGACTTGTCGGGTTTCCACTTCCGGGTAGTTGACGTGTTTGCCCGAGTAGATACTGGGGAACAGGCGCAGGATTTTAAAGCGTGATATTTTCTTCAGGATAATCACATCTAGCAGGCCATCATCAATTTGCGCATCCGGTGCAATCAAAAATGAAGTACCAGTGTAGCGACTGTTGGCCACCTCCACAAACACCAGGTCATCATGCAGTTGTTCAACTTGCCCATCGGCCAAAGTCATTTGTAGTTTCAAAGGGTATTTTTTTAAACGGATGGTTTCCCACAAGGTTGCCAAAGTATACGATGACTTGCCCAGTTTTTTTATTTTCATGGTACTGCGACCGGCCTGCACCACAAACCCCAAGCCAATGATGTTAAGAAAATAAAAATGATCCGTGGCGGTTTGTACTTCACCCACATCTATGTCACGAAAGCGTCGGTGCAAAATCAAGTCTATGCCGGCTTGCCAATCGGTGGGTTGTAAGCCCAACTCTCGAGCAAAAGCATTACCGGTGCCTACCGGAATGATCCCCAGTGGAATGCGGTCCTCAGCGTCATGGCTCATCAAGCCATTGATTACCTCAAACAAGGTACCATCACCACCAGCTGCCACCACCCCGTCATACGCACTTAACTGGGCAGTCTGGACTGCCGTTTTCGCATCACCAGCTTGTTCGGTGTGCATCAGTTGGTAATTGATGTTCGACTGGTTTAAGTGGTTCTCAATGTCTGCAAGATGGGTTAAAGATTGACCACTGCCGGCGTGAGGATTAAAAATAATGAGCAACTTCAGCATGGGCCAGATTGTAGCCTAAACACGGGTTTGGGGCACCACGGATCATCAGAAAAACCTGATAAGCCCAAGACTACACGGTCTTTATACGGCAAATACTGTTAAAATGAGCGGCTTTGAAATCAGTAAAATTTATGCAGTTTGTCACAGGACAACGGTACATCAACAGCGCCGACTTACAGCTAGGGTTGGGTCGCGTCATCGGTGATAATCATCGCATGGTCAAAGTGGCTTTCGATGCCGTCGGCGAGGAACGCATCTATGCCAAGGACTCAGCCCCGCTGAGTCGCTTTGAACCGCAAGTCAGTGACCGTTTGAAGCACAAAGACGGCTGGGTCATCCAAATCAGAGAAATCAAAAACCTCAACGGCTTGAACATCTATTTGGGCCCTAAGGACGATGGCGAGGAGGGAGTCATTCCCGAATCAGAAATCACCGACAACATTTCCCTGGCCCGTCCGGCTGATCGCTTATTGAATGCCCAGTTGGATAAACTCAAGTGGTTTGATATCAGACGCGAAGCAGCTGAACAACAGATGCGTTTGTTACAGTCTGATGTCTATGGTTTGACTGGGTGTCGCACGGCCTTATTACCGCACCAGTTATACATTGCTCACACGGTGGCCAGTCGTCATGCACCCCGGGTATTGCTGGCTGATGAAGTGGGTTTGGGAAAAACCATCGAAGCTTGTTTGATTCTGCACCAACAACTGCTGACCCACCGGGCACAGCGGGCCATCATCATCGTGCCTGAAAGCCTGGTGCACCAATGGATGGTCGAATTGTTGCGACGATTCAACTTACAAGTCAGTGTTTTCGATGAAGAAAAGTGTCAGGAAATTGAAGCTTCCAGTGGATTTTCAAATCCCTTTGATGCTGCCCAATTGGTGTTGTTGCCTTTAGAAATGCTGGTGGCTAATCCGCTGCGAGAAGAACAGATTTTGCAGGTCAGTTGGGACTTGCTGGTGGTTGATGAAGCCCACCACCTGCAGTGGTTCGAAGGCGCCCCTGATGCGCCTGATTCTGACAGTGGTGCCGTAAAGGCTTATGATTTGGTGGAAGCTTTGGCAGCACACATACCGGGTGTGTTGTTATTGACAGCCACACCAGAACAATTGGGTCGCCGCAGTCATTTTGCTCGCTTGCGATTACTTGACCCGGATCGCTACCATGATTACCAACAATTCATTGATGAAGAAGCAGAGTTTGAACACATTGCCGATGGTATTGAACAATTGATTGATGCCACCGACCAGCAACATCGATTGGATCGCGAGGCTTTGACAAAGACGCTGAAAGGCCACGTTGCTGATGAAGTGCTTAAACAACTCAATGATGACTTGGATGATGACAGTAACAAGCAAGCAATCATCAATCAGTTGTTGGATCAGCACGGCACTGGACGGGTGTTGTTTCGCAACACGCGCCAATCAGTCAGTGGTTTTCCAGACCGTCAGCTGCATGCCGATCCGCTGGCCTGTCCAGAAGCCTATCAAGCGCAAGAAAAATGTACTGAATTACTGGCCCCGGAAATTTGTTTTGAAGCTGAAAAGGCCGATGACTGGTTGTCATTCGATCCACGCGTTGCTTGGTTGGTGGCCAAATACAAATCACTTAAACCAGAAAAATTACTGATCATTGCTTCACATGCCAGTACGGTGTTGCAGCTGGAAGCCTGGTTGCGTGATCAACACGGCATCCACGTGGCGGTGTTTCACGAGGGCATGAGTTTGATTGAACGCGATCAGTCTGCTGCGTGGTTTGCTGACATGGACAACGGCACCAACGTGCTGTTGTGCTCTGAAATAGGCAGTGAAGGTCGTAACTTCCAATTTGCTCACCATTTGTTGTTCTTTGACTTGCCTGGACACCCTGATTTGTTAGAACAGCGCATTGGCCGATTGGATCGCATCGGACAAACCGAAACCATCGAAATTCATGTGCCGTACTTAACCCAAACAGCACAAGAAAAATACTTCAGGTGGTTTCATGAAGGTTTGGATCTGTTTAACCAGACCAACCCAGCTGCTCATCATGTTTACAGTCAATTCGAAGCTGAGCTTCACCGGCCACTGGACCAGGAGGCTACTGATCAGTTGGTCAAAAACAGTGCCGCCATGAGTGAAGACATGCTGGTGCAAATGCATCGCGGTCGTGACCGTTTGTTGGAGTACAACTCCTGTCGACCCACTGCAGCTGCCCAAATTACCGCCGCAGCGCAAGCGTTTGAACAGGCTGAACAGTTACAGGCCTTTATGCATCGGGTGTTTGATTTATTTGGTGTGCATTATGAAGAACATCGCAGTGGCAGTGAAATCATCCGCCCCACCGATGAAATGCACGGCTACTTCCCGCACCTGCTGGCTGATGGCATGACGGTGACATTTGATCGTGAAGTGGCATTGGCCAATGAAACATTCCACTACCTCACATGGGAACATCCGATGGTGACCGAGGTGTTGGAATTGATCCTCACCCAAGAGCTGGGCAACACCGCCTTTGCCGTGCTCAAGGACACCGGATTGAATGCCGGTCAACTGTTTGTTGAGTGTCGTTATGTGGTACATTCAACTGGCCGGCAACAAATGCAATTGTCACGGTATTTACCGCCTTTGAACCAGCGTTTTCTGTTGGCAGAGGTTGGGGTGGATGTGGCAGCCAAACTGAAGGAATCCTGGTTGGATCGTCACCAAAGCTCAGCACCCATGAACGTGGCAGTTGAAGTATTGAAAGCCAAGTTGAAAGTGATCAGAAAGTTACTCAGACAGGCCGATGAAATGATGGAGGCAAAGCTGCCAGATATCAAATCACAGGCCAAGAAACAGGTCAACAGTGGCTTGACGGCTGAAATTGATCGCCTGAAACAACTGGCAGCAATCAGTGGTCAGGTAAGAGATGAAGAAATCAATCATTGGCAACAGCAGCTGGCTGCTGCAATGGATGCCATTGACAAGACCCAGCCGCAGTTGGATGCCATCCGGGTACTGGTGACCATGTGAACACAGGAGCATAACCATGAATTACCAATCCATCATCAGTGAGATTCACCGCCAAATTCTGCAGCATGACAATGAAGGAGAGGTGGCCAGCTACATCCCTGAGCTGGATCAGGTAGACAGTGAACAGTTTGGGGTGAGCTTATTAACCATTGATGGTGAAAGCTGTCAAGTGGGTGACAGCCAGCAAGCTTTTTCCATCCAAAGTATCGTCAAAGTGTTGATCCTGACCATGGCTTACCAAAAATTGGGCGGACAGCTGTGGCGACGGGTCGGTGTCGAACCCTCGGGAACACCGTTCAACTCCTTGGGCACCCTGGAGTACGACGGTGGCATACCCAGGAACCCATTTTCCAATGCCGGTGCACTGGTGGTCAGCGATGTATTGCTCGACTTGTATGAAGACCCCAGGCAGGCGTTGTTGGACTTGATGCGAGCTGTTTCTGGTGATGACACCTTGTGTTTCAACACCTCCTTGGCACAATCTGAAAAAGCAGCGGGTTTTCGCAACATCGCCTTGGTTAATTACCTGAAATCTTTGGGCAACATCAACAATGCAGTGGATGATGTGTTGGATTTGTATTTTGACTGTTGTTCGGTGATGGTTAACTGTGAACAGCTGGCTCGCATGTTTTTGTTTTTTGCCAACCACGGTCGTTCATTAGACCAAAACCTGCAAGTGTTGAACACCAGCCAAACCAAACGCATCAATGCCATCATGCTGACCTGCGGCTTTTACGATGAAGCCGGTGACTTTGCTTATCAAGTGGGTTTGCCTGGAAAAAGTGGCGTGGGTGGCGGCATTGTGGCGGTGTTGCCCAATGCTTTCAGCTTGGCTGTTTGGAGTCCACGCCTGAATCAGAAAGGCAATTCATTCCGAGGGTTGCGGTTCTTAGAAAAGTTCACCACCATCACTGGCCAATCCATTTTTTGATTCAAAGTTTCTGACAACAGCTGGCTACGGGGACGAATAAACGCTGATAACATTGCTGCATTTTTCTGCTTGGCTTAAGATAAATGCATGAAAGAAACTGTCCTGTACGAATCAAGCTTGGTAGAAATAGGGGTGTTTGCGGTCGATCCGAATGAACCTCATTTCATTGAAACCGGCTTCGTACAAGATCCCATCATCGTTTTTCCCAAGAACAGCATCTGGATTCAACACGAAGGTTCTGAGCCGTTTGTGGCCGATACCACCCTGGTGAATTTTTACAACAGCGGCCAACACTACCGCCGATTTGCCATTCACCCAGCGGGTGATTATTGTCACTGGTTCAGAATCAATGATGCCTTGTTGTCAGAAGTGGTCAGTGCAGAGCGATTTCATTTCAGTCGCGAAAACATGCCTTGCCCGCCAACGGTCTTTTTACAACATTTACAGCTGTTGCATGACCTCCAAGTGACTGAGCCTTTGGATTCAATTGTTGTGGATGTTCAGGTGTTGCAGTTGTTCCAGGATTTGCTCAATCAAGCAGAAGGTGTGGCTGGCCAGTTGCGACGACCTACCGCCCGGCACCAAAGGTTGACAGAGCGTGTTAAGGAAAGTTTACAGGCTGACTTAAGTGTCAACTTGTCCTTACAGCAGTTGGCGCATACCCACCACACCTCGCCTTATCATTTATCACGGGTGTTTAAATCCGTGAGTGGCATGGGCATCAACCAGTACCGCAAACAACAGCGCCTGCGTCAGCTGCTGCTTGAAATGCAACAACAAACCACCGACCTGGTCGATCTGGCCTTTGATTTTGGCTTTGCCAGCCACAGTCACATGTCTGCCAGCTTCAAAAAATGCTTTGGTATCTCGCCCAGCCTTTGTCGCCAATCCATTACCGACCTGTGATGGCATTTGCGCAATTTTTTGATAGCAAGCCAACAGCAATTGCCAGATAATTTTTCCATGACTGATCAATGCATTACCACCCAAAGCAAGCTCCGAATAATATTTTGTGTTTTGACATTTTTGTTGCCGGTTCTCACGGTAGCTGCTGACTCAAAAGATGTTCAAGACTGGCAGAGCCAAGCCAGCGCGGCGTACACCAATCAAAATTGGCAAGCCAGCGTTGAAGCCCATCAAAATTGGTTGCAAAATGAACCCGATAATGAAGTTGGGCTCTATAGATTGGCTCAGTCGCACATCCATTTAAAACAAGGCCAAGCCGCATTGGCTGCCAACGACAAGCTGAAGTCCGCCACCAGCATTCCACCGGCCTTGCTGCATTACCAGCGGGCACAGGCATTGGCGCTGCTTCAACAAGATGACGCCATGTGGGTGGCTTTAAAGTCTGCCGCCCAAGCTGGCCTACGCAACAACAGCGATTTGAACAACAATCCGTTGTGGGCTGATTATCGGAATCAACCGGTCTTTGCCGAAATCAGCAACTTGGTCGATAAGAACATAAATCCCTGCATGCATGATGACCGTTACCGGCAGTTTGATTTTTGGCTGGGACGCTGGGAAGTTTATGGAACACCGGACAAAAGCGGACCTTTGATGGGTCACAACACCATCAGCCGCACTGAACAAGGCTGTCTGATCATGGAACATTGGCAGGGCGCCAGCGGCAGCACCGGTACCAGTATGAATTATTATGATGGCATCATCGACCAATGGGTACAACGCTGGGTCAGTGGAGGCGGCACGGTGATTGATTACAGTGGTGGACTGATCAACAAAGACAACCAACAATCGATGCAACTGGTAGGGAAAATCTATTATGCATCGGCTGCACAACAACCCCAGGTCAGGGACTTCAGGGGCACCTGGACACCTTTGCAAGGTGGTGTGGTGCAACAGTTTTTTGAAGAATCAACTGACGGTGGTAACACTTGGAACACTTGGTTTAATGGGTATTACTTTCCACTGAGTGAGTCTGATGAACCTGCTCCTTAGATCAGTATTGGCCTGGTTCTTGTTGAGTGGCTCAATAGGTATGGCCAGTCAGAATCAACATGAGTTATTGTCTGAAGCATTGGATCAAAGTCTGATGAAACAACTGTTGGGGCATTGGCAAATTGAAGACAGCAGCCCGGATGCCGAAGGCAATTGGCAACCAGGTCCCGGTGCCAGTTGGCACTTTTATCCCATCCTCAATGGTCATGCCGTTCAAGACGACTGGATTTCACCGCCATTGAACCAGCCAGCACCAGCCAGTGGCCGCCAATACGGCACCAACATCAGGATTTACAACCCCAAAAAATCGCAATGGGAAATGGCTTGGGCATCCAGTAAAGGCCAACAGGTTGATACCTTTGTGGCCACTGAGACTGATACAGCCATTATCATGACAGGTGTGTTCAGTGGCCAAAATTCAAGAATTACATTTTTTGCCATCACTGAAAACACCTTTAGTTGGAAGCTAGAGATAAAACAACCAAGTGAACATTGGTCAGAAGTTTATCGAATCAAGGCATCTCGATTGATTCAATCTGCTTGAGCCGCCTGCTTGAACCACTCAGTTGTAGATAGTTCATGCTCTTGTGGCCTGTCTATTTTCACAAAAACCGCCCATTAATTGCTGCCTTTGCATCATCGCCCTTCGCGTCCTGCATTTGGCTTAACTTTTTATGTTTAGCCCTAATGGGGTATGGGAATGTTATGGCTCATTTGATCCACCCAACTGGCTAATGGGTTGTTTGGGTGTTGAAGAAACAGCACAGCTTGCAGCAGTATCAACTCAATCATTGGTTTGATTTGTGGCTGCAGGAAAAGGCGGTTGTTAGGTATGTTTTAAAAAAATTGTGACTGAATTAGTTGCTTACGAATTGCTAAAATATAATTTTATGCTGTATCATATTTTAATAAAATGTACATAAATCCAATAATAATGAGTTTACGACACGGGAATCTGTGTTTTGAATGATAACTATTTTATGCGGTCTAATGAAGAAAATGCCTTATATACTGCATAGTTAAGTACTTTACATGTACTAAAAAACACAACAGTGGTTTTGAAATTAAAGCTAAAGTTTTTGTTGTGATTGACAAAAATAAAGATATCCACATAGAATGGATAAAGTTAAAAAGTTAAAATTTTGTTAGGCCGGTGCATTTCTTGTACTTGTTTAGATATTTTTATTTTTAATATAATAATAATTCGAAGGAGGTTTAAAGATGAAAATCAGGTACTTTAAGAATCGCAAGTTAACTGTGGGAATTGCTATGGCGCTGTCATTATCGATGACACCTGTAGTATTTGCGCAAGACGACAACGATGATGAAGAAGACAACAATGTAGCTGCAGAAGAAGTGGTGGTCACGGGTACCAGGCGGGCAGCACGTTCAGCAACAGAATCAGCCGTTCCTATTGATGTGGTTGCCGGTGATGAATTTGTCAACCAGGCAGGCACAGATCTCAGCAACCTAATCAGGAATGTGGTGCCTTCTTACAATGTCAACACGCAGCCCATATCTGATGCGGCTACCATTGTGCGTCCAGCCAACTTACGTGGACTGGCACCAGACCACACATTGGTATTGGTTAACAACAAACGTCGCCACCGTGCAGCTGTGATTTATTGGCTAGGTAACGGTGTGGCTGATGGTGCGCAAGGACCCGATATTTCACCGATTCCTTCCATTGCTTTGAAGCAATTAGAGGTATTGCGTGATGGTTCAGCCGCTCAATACGGTTCTGATGCCATTGCTGGTGTAATGAACTTTATTTATAACGATTCCAGTGAAGGATCAACATACGAAGTCAAGTATGGCCAATTCTATGAAGGTGACGGAACGGCCTACAGTGTGGCAGGCAACATTGGTTTGCCCTTTACTGACCAAGGTTTTATGAACTTAAGTTTTGAGTATGGCAGCACCGACGATACTGACCGTTCAGTGCAACGCAATGATGCCCAAGCCCTGATTGATAATGGCAACCCATTTGTTGCAAACCCAGCACAAATTTGGGGTCAGCCCAAGATTGATGATGACTTGAAACTGGTCTTCAATATGGGTGCCGATGTGGGGGGTAGAAATGAGTTTTATGCTTTTGGTAACTATGCACAGAAAGATGTGGATGGGGGTTTCTATTTCCGTAATCCCGATACCCGCAGTGGCGTTTTTGCTGCTGATGGCATTCGCTTGATTGGTGACACCAATGACAATGGCATCGATGATTGCGCACAATATCGTGTTCCTGCTGGTGGACCCTATGATCAAGGTTATGTTGATGCTTTGATTGCTGATAACAATTGTTTCTCATTTTTAGAAGTGTTTCCTGGTGGTTTTACCCCAAGGTTCGGCGGCGAAGCGGTTGATTTTTCGACAACTTGGGGCCTGAAAGGCGAGTTTGACAATGGCATCCTGTGGGATGTTTCGGCAGCCGTTGGCATCAGTGATGTGGATTTCGTGATTCGTAATACGGTGAATGCGTCATTAGGACCAGCCTCACCAACCACATTTGATCCAGGTGACTACACCCAATTAGACAAAAATTTCAATGCAGACTTCTCATACCCGTTGGATGTGGATGGATTGTATTCTCCACTCAACATCGCAGCTGGTGTGGAGTGGCGTTCAGAAACATTTGAAATCACTGCAGGTGACCAAGCATCTTTTGAAATTGGACCGCTGGCAGCCCAAGGATTCTCCTCGGCATCCAATGGTTTCCCAGGTTTCAGTGCCTTGACTGCAGGAAAATTCGAGCGTTCTAATGTGGCGGTGTATACTGATTGGGAAGCTGATATCACAGAAAACTTCTTATTGGGCGCAGCATTGCGCTGGGAAGATTTTGAGGATTTTGGTACCACGACTAACTATAAAATCGCTGCTCACTATCGATTCACTGATAATTTTGCATTGCGTTCTACCTTCAGTACGGGCTTTAGGGCACCGACTCCAGGTCAGTCGAATGCATTCAATGTGTCAACGGAATTCGACTTAGTGACCAACGAATTGGTTAACAATGGCACCATTCCTTCAATCAATCCAGTGGCTCAACTCAGAGGTGGGCAACCCTTAGACCCAGAAGAGTCAGAAAACTTTACCTTTGGTGCGGTGTTCTCTTTAGGTCCTGTTGATATCACCGTTGATTACTTCAAGATTGACCTAGAGGACAGGATCACCTTGTCACAAAACTTTAGTTTAACCCCTGAAGAAGTGGATGATTTGATTGCCTCCGGGGTAACCAGTGCGGGTAACCTGAGAAATTTCAGATTTTTCACCAATGCCTTTGATACAGAAACCACGGGTGTTGATGTGGTCGCCACTTACAAAACTGAAATTGGTAACGGCAACACAGACTTTTCTTTTATCTATAACAACACCGATACTGAAGTGACCAAGTTCGATCCTTTGGTGGTAGACAGCACTCGCATCAGAGAGCTCCAAGAAGGTTTGCCTGAAACACGTTGGAACCTACAAGCCAATCACATGGTTGGTAATTGGAGATTCCTGGGTCGATACAGTTACTACGATGACTTTTTTGACTCAGAGGACGGAGCAACCTATGGAGATGAGTACATCCTCGATGCCGAAGTTGCTTATACGTTCAATGAAAACTTCACCTTTACCATTGGTGCACAGAACTTACTGGATGAGTACCCAGACAAGAACTTGGGCGCTGCTGCGGGTGTAGGTAATCAATACAGTCAGTTCTCCCCATCCGGTTTTGGCGGTGGGTTTTACTACGTGAAATTGCGTTACGACTTGTTCTAAAAAGTGATTCAACAAGCGCAGGGTGTTTTGCCTTGCGCTTGTTGGACTCTCATTAGATTGAACACCAAACCATTCCACCAAACTCATTCAAGAGTGACTAATATGAAATATTTTTATAAAGGCTTGCTGCTGTGTATTGTGTCCTTCACAGTGACAGCGCAAACAAGTGTTGATGATGTGACACAGGCTGGAGAAAGACGGGCTGATGCAGGTGCTCAAGCCCAAAAAGGCATTGAACGTGTGGCAGATCAAGTGGCTGACTTAGTGGCTGAATACAAAAGTGTCAGCAAAGAAGTTGAAGGCTTGAAAGTCTACAACAGTTTGCTGAAGAAACAACTGGATAATCAGAAAGCAGAAATGCAAGCCATCACCAATTCGGTAGAAAATATCTCGTTGATCGAACGACAGATTGTGCCTTTGATGATGAAAATGATTGACTCTCTCGAGAAGTTCATCAAATTAGATATCCCTTTTTTGATGGATGAGCGCACGGAACGGATCGCTAATCTGCGTGCCATGATGGAGCGTTCAGACGTGGCGCAAGCCGAAAAGTTCAGACGCGTGTTGGAGTCTTATGAGATCGAAGCGGACTATGGCAGGACCATTGAAGCCTATAAAGGTACGGCCGAGGTCGCTGGCCAAGTCAGGGATGTTAATTTCTTCCGTGTTGGACGCATTTCCTTGGCATACCAAACGCCTGATGGCAGCTATTCGGGTGCGTGGAACAGCGCCGAAAATGCATTTGTGGAACTGCCCTCCAGTGAATTCAAGTCGCACATCAAAGCCGGTTTAAAGGTGGCGAAAAAAGAAGTGGCACCTGATTTGTTGGTGATTCCAGTACAAGCCGCTGAGGAGGCAGAATAACATGAAAAAACTAATCACATTAATTATCCTGCTGTGTATGTCATTTGGGTCATTGGCAGCGCAAGAAGTCGACCTCAAAGAATTGTTGGACCAAGTCAGGACAGGTGGTGTTAAAGATGCCAAAGACAATGCTGAACGCTTGAAGTTTTTTCAAGAAAATCGGGCACAACAGGCGCGCTTGTTGGCTGAAATGAAAGCATTGCGAGCGGAACAAGAAAATTTATCTAAACAATACGAACAGTTATTCGAGGAACAAGACTCACAAATCATTTTGATGGAGGAAGATTTAAACCTCAAATTGGGTGGTTTGAAAGAGTTGTTTGGCGTATTACAACAATCGGCAGGTGATGCCCGAGTTCAATTTGAAAACTCCATTACCCAAAAACAATTCCCCGAAAGGGCTGCCTTTATGGCAGACCTGGCAGGCAAAATGGGTGACACCAATCGTTTTGCGACATTAAGTGAGATCGAGGATTTTTGGTTTGAATTGCAACGTGAAATCATTGAAACGGGTAATGTCACCAATTTTAAAACCATGGTTGTCGGTGCTGATGGTATTGAATCAGAACAAACAGTAACACGCCTGGGTGCATTCAATGCGCTGTCAGATGGAAAATATTTGGAATATAAGCCAGAGACCGGTCGCTTGTTGGTATTGCCTAGGCAGCCGGAGTCAAGATTTGTCTCGCGGGCAGAGGATTTCCAAGCGCTTTCCAGCGGCATGGGTTCTGTGGCAATCGATCCAACCCGCGGCGGATTGTTATCAAAATTGGTCGAAAAACCCAATTTAATGGAGCAGGTTGCGCAAGGTAAAACAGTCGGCTATGTGATTATCGGATTGGGGATTATCGGATTGTTGGTGGCTTTGTATCGCTTTATTGTGTTGATGGGAGTATCAGCTAAAGTGAACGCCCAAATTAAAGATTTAAACAACCCCGGTGATAACCCACTGGGACGAATTTTGAATGTTTATAAAGTGCGTGGTGATGATGATCTGGAAGCGATGGAAATCCGAATTGGTGAAGCCATTTTGAATGAGACACCGAAACTGAATAAGTGGCTGCCCTTCATTAAAATTATTTCTGCCGTGGCACCCTTGCTGGGTCTGTTGGGAACAGTGACCGGAATGATTAATACATTCCAGGCACTGACGCTGTTTGGTACTGGCGATCCAAAAATGATGGCAGGTGGTATTTCCACCGCTTTGGTTACTACCGTGTTAGGACTGGTGGTGGCCATTCCCATGTTGTTTTTACACAGCATTGTTGCCAGTAAGGCCAAAGCAGTTACTGAAGTCTTGCAGCAACAAGCAGCAGGAATGATCGCTGAAATTGCTGAAAGAAAATAACCATGGATAAGCTGTATTATTATTTCCCGTTTCTAGAATCCATTCGTGATTTCTTTGAGCTGGGTGGTAATGTCCTTTATCTGATAGCATTGATCAGCATCATCATGTGGGCACTCATTATTGAGCGGATCATGTATATCAACCGCCAACATAAAAATAATTTCAATAAGGCGGTATCTATTTGGTCCAGCCGCGTTGATTACAGTTCACTGTATGCCCAGTTTACCCGTGCACGCTTGGTGTCGATGGTTTCACAAGGCCTGGTTAAAAACACAGAATTGATCAACACTTGCGTGGTGTTGTGTCCATTAATGGGGTTATTGGGCACCGTATCGGGAATGATTGAAGTGTTTCAGGTCATGGCGTTTTCTGGGTCTGGTAATGCCCGGTCGATGGCAGCAGGCATCTTCAAAGCCACCATCCCAACCATGGCCGGCATGGTAGCAGCCTTGTCAGGCATTGCCATGAGCACTTACCTGAAAAGAAAAGTCAGTAACCAACGACATTTAATCCGTGAAGCACTGGTGCTTCACCATTGAACATGAGAAAACAATGAGACAATTATTTTCCAATACAGAGCAAGAAGAAGAGGCCAATATAGACATCACCCCCATGTTGGATGTGGTGTTCATTATGTTGATCTTTTTTATCGTCACGGCTAATTTTGTCAAACAGGCAGGTATTGATGTTTCTAGGCCCGATGCGGCGACCACTGAAGTACAGGAAAAGGCGAATATTTTGATTGCCATCAGTCCCAACAATGACATTTGGATCGATGGCAGACGCATTGACATTCGGGCTGTCAGGGCCAATATTGAAAGGCTGCACGCAGAAAACCCTCAAGGTTCAGTGATAATTCAAGCTGACAAAGGATCGACCACAGACACCTTGGTGAAAGTGATGGATGCATCCAGAGCGGCCAGTGTTTATAATATATCCATAGCCACTGATGAATCTTGAATATGACCGAAGATACCATCAACCAAAAATTTCATGCTTCACAGAAGCCTTTCTTAAGAACACTGCTGGGTTATGTAGGTGGCTTGGCCGTCGTGGTCTTTTTGTTTTGGTTTATGATGTTTTTGATCACATTCACAGAAACAGGAATTGATGATTCTGGTAAAACTCGGTTTTTGGATTTTGTGCGAGTGAAACGCAACGAAACACCAGAACGGAAAAAAAACAAACCTGAAAAACCGCCGCTACCGGAAGCCCCACCCAAGCAACCACCGACGCCCAAGTTGGATAATTTTGATGCATCCGCTGAGAAAATGGCGGTCTCTGCGGCGCCGGTTGAAACCAATGTAGAACTCAACGCGGGTGGTTTCAGTATTGGGGCCATCGGTGAAGGAGAATATTTGCCCATTGTTAAAGTGGCACCCATTTACCCTGAACGAGCGGCATCCAGGGGAGTTGAGGGCTTTTGTACGGTTTCGTATACGGTCACCAAACAAGGCACCACCAGCAACGTCACTGTGGTTCCAGACCAATGCAGTAGTTCTTTGTTCCACCGCTCATCCATACGTGCAGCTTCCAAATTTAAATACAAACCAAGAATCAAAGATGGAGAAGCCATCGAAGTTAACAATGTGCGCAATAAATTCACTTACCAGCTGGAGAATGATGGATGAAATCGGCGTTTAGCAAATCCATTCTGCTGATGGTGCTGGTATTGCTGGCTATCAGTGGCCATGCGCAAGAAGAGACCAAACAAACGGTGGCTTTGAGCCCCAAAGTAGGTAATGAACTGTTGAAGTTACAGAAATTGGTGGAAGAACAACAGTTTGCTGAAGCACAGAGCGGTTTGACCAAAATGCGGGAGATGAAAAACCTGTCTGCCTATGAATCCGCACAAATTTGGAACCTGACTGCTTATACACATTACCTCACTGAAAATTATGACGCCGCTTTGCAATCTTATGAAAAAGTGTTGAGTGCCGGAGAGATACCTTTGGCGCTGCAACAAAGCACGTTGAATGTGATGAGTCAGTTGTACTTCACCACGGAAAAATACGATCTGGCTTTGGCCACCGTCAAACGGTTGATTGCCATCGTGCCAGACCCCAGTGCTGATACTTTGGTGCTGCTGGGCCAGGCATATTACCAGGGCGAGCGTTACGCAGAAGCAATAGGGCCAATCAAGGAAGGTGTTGAAAAGCAAAAAAGTTTTGGTAAGGCACCGCGTGAGAATTGGTTGCTGTTACTGCGCTCTTGTTATTATGAAACCAATAACTTCCAAGGCATGTTGGCAGTTTTGAAAGATTTGGTTAGGCTTTATCCGAAAGATGACTATATTGTCTCAATGGCAGGTGTATATAGCGAATTGGGTGATTTTAAAAAGCAAATGGTACTCACCGAAGTGATGTATGAAAAGGGTTTGTTAAACGAAAGTTCGCACATTGAAAATTTAGCCAATCTGTACTTGATGCACGATTTACCCTACAAAGCAGCAAAGTTGTTGGAAAAAGAAATAGCGGCTGGCAACCTTGAGACCACAGATAAGAGGCTGGAATTGATTGCACAAGCATGGTTTTTAGCCAGAGACGACGACAAAGCCATTCCAGCTCTAGAAAAGGCAGCAAAAATCACCATTGATGGCGAGTTGTACTTGCGCCTGGCACAATCCTATATGAACAAAGAAGCTTGGGAAAAGGCCAATATCAGCATCAATAATGCTTTAGATAAAGGCATCAAGCGTCCGGATTCTGCTCATTTGATGTTGGGAAACAGCTACATCAATTTAAAAGAGTTCAATAAAGCCAGGTTGGCATTCGAGGCAGCGTCAAAAGATGAACGCAGCAGCAAAGCGGCCAACCAGTGGTTGAAATATGTCAACAATGAATTGCAAAGACGTGAAGCTTTGGAGCAAGAGATAGAACTGAAGGAAATCAAGGAAAACGAACTGTTAAAGAGATCCACCCAGGGTTGATTTCATTTGTATTTACCTCAAAATTCAAGCTTAGGGGCAAGGCTTGATACACCTCAATGTGCAACCATAGGCCACAAGTCATGAATGGGTGATTCTATCTCATAGCTGCTGAAATCAAAGGTTGAAACTGGTAACATCTCTGTTCTTTCGATGCAGAGAACAATGATGAAAAAATCTTTACTATTAGCCCTTACCCTTTCTTTCAGTGTTAATGCCAAAGATGCCGAACACGATCCATTCATTTGGTTAGAAGATATTGATGCACCCAAATCCATGGAATGGGTATTGGAACAAAACCAAAGAACGGCTGATGAATACAAAGCCAACCCTTTGTACCAAGAGCTATTTGACCAAGCCCTAGCTACCTTAAATAACAAGTCTCGAATTCCCTCGGTCTCTCAGCGCGGCGATTGGGTTTATAACTATTGGAAAGACGATAACAACCCACGAGGTATTTACCGTCGCGCCAAACTCAAAGATTTCAATAAAAACGATGATCCCGAATGGGAAATCGTGTTGGACATGGATCAGTACAATGCCGATCACGAAGGCAATTGGGTATTCAAAGGCATGAATTGCCTGGCGCCTGAATACCAACGCTGTCTGACATCGATTTCACCTGGCGGTGGTGATGCCGTTGAGTTGCATGAATTTGACATGCAAAAAAAAGCATTTATCGAAGGTGGTTTTAAATTACCGGCTTCCAAAATGCGGGTCAACTGGCGGGATAAAGACCACTTGTTTGTCGGCACGGACTTTGGTCCAGGCAGCATGACCCAATCAGGTTATCCCAGAATCATGAAATTGTGGGAGCGTGGCACGCCACTTTCAGCAGCTGAAACACTGATGGCAGTGGATGAAAAATCAGTCTCGGTCTTTGCCTACCGATCCGGTGAAGGTAAAGATGCCAAAGACTTTGTGATTGACAGCACCACCTTTTGGACCAACAAATACTATCAGTGGGTGGATGGCGAAGCCTTGGCTTTTGATTTGCCCACATCGGCAGTGGTCAATGGTATTTTCCAAGGCAAAGTACTGGTCTCGTTGAAAGAGGACTGGAACTACCAAGGCCAATTTTTGACTGAGGGAATGGTGTTGATGATCAACCCCGATGTTTTGACTGGTCGCAAGTCGGTGGTTGAAGATTCAGACTGGTCGGTGTTTTTGAACCCCAAAGCCAATGAAAACATCGAAAGTATCCGCACCACTGAAGAAACAGTGATTGTCACCATGCTCGCTGATGTGGTCGGTCAAGTATTTGTGTATCGCCCGGTTGATGGTGGTTGGGATGCTGAAGCCATTGATTTTCCTGCCAATGGAACCATCAATGTCACCAGTGTAGATGACAAAAGTGGTAGTTTTTATGCTGAGTATGAGTCATTCATCACCCCGCCCACCTTATACCATGTGAATGGTAAAAGCCTGGAGCCAACAGCGGTGAAATCTCAGGCCCAAAGCTTTGATCCGACACCTTATCAAGTGGAACAGTTCTTTGCCCGTTCTGCCGATGGCACTTTTGTGCCTTATTTCATAGTGATGAATAAAGACACCAAGTTTGATGGCAGTAACCCCACCCATATTTTTTCTTATGGTGGGTTTAGAAATTCACTGACGCCATCTTATTCAGGTTCTTATGAGGCCCTGGAAGGGGCCTATGGCAAGTTGTGGCTGGATCGCGGTGGTGTCTTTGTATCGGCTAACATCCGGGGTGGCGGGGCGTACGGACCCAAATGGCACAAATCCGCTTTGTTGGAAAATCGCCACAAGTCCTATGAAGATTTCGAAGCGGTCGCTGAGGATTTGATCAAACGCAAAATCACCTCGCCTGAACATTTGGGCATCGAAGGCCGTTCTAACGGTGGCTTGTTGGTGGGTGCCACCATGACCCGTCGACCTGATTTGTATGGTGCCGTGATTTGCGGTGTGCCTTTACTTGATATGCAGCGTTACAACAAGTTATTGGCCGGTGCCAGTTGGATGGGCGAGTACGGTAATCCGGACATTCCCGAGCAGTGGGCATTTATCAAAGAGTACAGCCCATACCAAAACCTCAAGCCCAACACCGATTATCCGGCGACCTTTTTCTATACCTCAACCCGAGATGACCGCGTACATCCAGGGCATGCCAGAAAAATGGCCGCCAAAATGATGTCTTATGGTTACCCGATTTGGTATTACGAAAACACCGAAGGTGGTCACGGCGGCTCCAGCACCAACGAACAGCTGGCCGAACGCTTGGCGTTGGCCTACATGCACTTGTGGACCCATTTGAAGTAGACCTAACACCACTTCTTTACGTTGTGCGAAAAACCGTTATGTCAGGCGTAATGATGGGGGCAGTATATGATGAGCGTTGCTCTGGTTAGCTTCGCTCAGCATCCGCACGCATGGGAAGTAACCTTATTAAAGCTCTACCAGCTGTTGGTGAAAACCACCATAAGTGGGGAGGGGTTTACGGAGTGAGTTGCTGATTTGCCAGTGGCTCATAAGCTGATTACATGATGGAGCGTTTTGCGTTGCAACATACCACCACAGCTTGGTGTGATGGTTTCAAGTAAAACAATTGCCTTTGCGAACCGCTCGCGGTCTATGTCAATCAATTCGTTTGACGTTTGAAATAGGTTCTGCCTGCCACCCATAGCACAACAAACAACAAACCCAAAGTCACCCAGCTCATGGTGTTGACTGCGCGCGGTGCAGGTCCAACCTGAAAGCTTCCATTGCTGTATAAAAAGCGGGTGGTGGTTGGTAGCGTGAGCCCATCATCGGCTAGATAGACATCAATGTCATAATTGCCTTCTGCAAGTGGTCCCAATGGGTATAGGTAATGGAATAATGGAGGTGATGGCGGACAAGTTCCTGCCTCAGTTACAACAGTTAATTCGATGGAGTTGGGTCCAGTGAACTCAAACAAGTGAGTCAGTCCCTGCAGGTTTGTTGAGGTGATTAAACAGCCGGCGACATCTATAATGATGTCTTGCCCTGCTCTGGGGTTTGAAGGGATGGTGGTTACCGCAACTGCTAAAAATGATTGGGTTAGAAACAGGAAAATTAAAGTCTTTTTCATGATTGAAATTTAAATTATTAGTGGAATTACTATACTTAAATTACCGTAATCAATCCAGTAGTCATTCGATTTTTGTCAAGGTTGCTTGTTGTTACACACCCGATTTATTGTGGGCTGATATTTTAAAGTCGGTAACATCGACACTCAGTTCGAAATGATATTTAACTTGATGCTTTTTCCGGTGTTTGACCTTATCCGCAAAATAATTCACCTATAATGTCATGAATTCTGGTTATCTGGGTCACACAAATATGCATAAAATATTTTCAATGGTTTTGTTTTTGTTGTTGTTTTCCTGTGCTGCGGAAGATGCTGATCAACCCACAACTGCAGAGCAGTCTGAAGCCTCAATTGAAACTGAACAGACTATGGTCAAAGGTCAAGTCAGTCTGGCTGGTTTGTGGCGTGGGGTGTTGCAATCGCCGGGTGGTGAATTGCCCTTTGGCATTCAAATGGCCAAAACCAGTGACGGCTATGAAGCCAAAATCCTCAATGGACCTGAGCGGGTGGACACTTCTACAGTAACCGTCGCAGGCGATCAGGTTGAAATTCAATTCAGTTGGTATGATGCCCGGATCCAAGCCTCGGTCAATGACAGCGGTGATGCCATGCACGGGCGTTGGTCTAAAACCGCGTCGGGTCACATTTCTGAATTGCCATTTAAAGCCACCCGCGGATACCCTTATCGCTTCAATCAATCGACAGAATTATTTGAAGAGACCACTGTTGATGGGGTGTGGGAAGCGACGTTTACCGATGAGGATGGTGCGTTTGTGGCTGTGGGTGAATTCAACCAAAGTGGCCAAAAAGTCAATGGCACTTTTTTAACGCCGACAGGCGATTACCGTTTTCTGGCAGGTCATGCCGTGGGTGGCAAACTGAAACTGTCTGCCTTTGATGGCGCCCACGCGTTTTTATTCGAGGCCACTTTATCGGCGGATGATGTGTTGGTCGGCGATTTTTGGTCCCGGGATACATACCACGCCAGTTGGACGGCGAAACGCAATGCCGAGGCTTATGCGGTGTTGCCAGACAGCTGGGACATGGTAAAAATCACCACCCCTGATAACAGCGTGTCTTTTGCTTTTGAAGACTTACAAGGTAACCTGGTACAACTGACTGATGAACGGTTTAAAGACAAACCGGTGTTGATTAACTTGTTCGGTACCTGGTGTCCTAATTGTAATGATGAAGCGCCGGTACTGGTTGATTTTTATGACAAATACCATCAGGACGGGCTGGAAATTGTGGGGTTGGCCTTTGAGTTCACTGATGATGTGGCCCGAGATAAAAAACAAATCGCTGAATTCAAAAAGCGCCATGGCATCCAATACCCCTTGCTCCGAGCGGGCATGAGTGACAAACAGCAAGCGGCCAAAATACTCGGGTTTCTGGACCAAGTGGTGGCTTATCCAACCACTATTTTTCTCGACCGCGACCACCAGGTGGTCAAAGTCCATTCCGGTTTTGCTGGACCGGGTACTGGCTCTCATTTCACTGAACTGGTGGCGGATCTTGAGGAACAGGTCAGGGCCATTGTTTACCCAGAATAAGTCCCCTGAATGGCTGAAGTGGCCTTAAGAGTCCAAGGGCAGGTGCCAGACATCTGGATGTAGGTACCGGTATGACAATAGTTCCTTGCTGAGTTGATTGTCGATGATTTTGTCAGGCGTTTCCGTTTTGGTGGCCACTTCGGGAACGGGTCTGTCCAATTTTTTGGCCATCAATTGATAATATTCACCTTTGGGCGGGTGGTTATCCGCACAACCATTGACGATGGCGTTGATGTCCCGCTGCTTTAACAGGGCTTTCAGCAAGCCAATACAATCATCCAGGTGAATCAGATTAACCCCATTGTTGGGGTTTTTAATGGTTTTGGGAGGTTGAAAAAACCGCCCAGGGTGACGGCCAGGGCCAACCAGTCCGGCCAGTCTGAGGATGTGGTGTTTGTGGCAGCTTTGCACCATGGCTTCAATGGCCAGTAACGGATTGTCTGCGTTCAGTTGGGTGCTGGTTTCGTCATGCCTTTGACCGTTGTTCTGATACACCGAAGTAGAACTGATCATAATCAATTGCTGGCTGGGATGTTGTTGGTTGCAGGCGATCAGTTGGCGATAAAGGCTGGCCGTTTTACAAGTGGTGGCCAAAATCAAGGCATCGGCTTGGGTGAGTGCAGGGTGGTCCTTGATGTCATCTTGCAAGTCGAATGGGATGGCAGCAAAGCCTTTGGCCTGCAGTTGTGTGAGTTTGTCAGCTGAGCGGGTGGTTAACCACACTTGATGACCATCGGCTTGTAATGCCTCGGCCAGTGGCTGTGCCAACCAGCCACTGCCAATGATGCCGATGTTCATGGGGCGCCTGTCATCAGGCTTTGGGCAGCGTCACACCCTGTTGGCCTTGGTACTTGCCCCCGCGGTCTTTGTAAGACACATCGCAGACTTCATCGGACTCAAAAAACAGAAACTGGGCGACACCTTCGTTGGCATAAATTTTGGCCGGCAAGGGCGTGGTGTTAGAAAACTCCAGGGTCACATGCCCCTCCCACTCTGGTTCCAAAGGCGTGACATTGACAATGATGCCGCAGCGGGCATAAGTCGATTTGCCCAAACAAATGGTCAACACATTGCGCGGTATCTTTAAATGCTCAACGGTGCGGGCCAAACAGAATGAATTGGGTGGAATGATGCAAACATCAGATTTTACATCGACAAAGCTTTTGCGATCGAATCTTTTGGGATCAACCACAGCTGAATTGATGTTATGAAAAATTTTGAACTCATCAGAACACCGCACATCATAGCCATAACTTGAGGTTCCATAAGATATGATTTTGTTGTTGCGACTGGTGGTCCTGACTTGATTGGGCTCAAATGGGCTGATCATGTCATGTTGTTCTGCCATGCGGCGTATCCAGTGGTCTGATTTTATGCTCATAATGTATTTGCTTGGGTTATATTTTGTGTAACTTCAAACTGTCGGTTAAGCTGAATTTGATGGGCAGGTTTGACAGGTTTTGGGCCGCGCGCATGGCCATCATCAAGGCTTGCACCTGCAACGGGTGTTCGTCACGCCAGAGGATGTTGGGTTGGCCGCCATCCATGTGGGTTCTGATGTCTATATTCAGTGGTAACTGACCCAATAAGGGCACCGAAAATTCGTCAGCCATTTTCTGTCCACCGTGTTGTCCAAATATATGGGCTTCGTGACCACAGGCTTCGCACACATAAGTGCTCATGTTTTCAATCACACCCAACACCGGAATCTCAACCTTATTGAACATGGCCAAAGCCTTTTGGGCATCTAGCAATGCGATATCCTGTGGCGTGGTGACTAACACTGCAGCGGTCACGGGTATGCGTTGAATCATGGTCAGTTGAATGTCACCTGTGCCTGGTGGCAGGTCCATAATCAGGTAATCAAGGTTGGACCAGCGGGTGTCCTCTACCATCTGCATCAGGGCTTTGGTGACCATGGCGCCACGCCAAATGGCAGGATCTTTTTCTCCGAGAATGTATCCCAACGACATGGTTTGCAGGCCATCGGCATCCACCGGCAAGAAGGTTTTTTGATCGGGTGACTCAGGTTTTTGGCTGACGCCCAACATTTTGGGAATGCTGGGGCCGTAAATGTCGGCATCTAGTAAACCCACGTTGGCACCCAGTTTTTGTAGTCCTTTGGCCAGCATCACCGATACCGTTGATTTACCAACGCCACCTTTACCAGAGGCCACAGCAATGATGTTCTTCACGTCTTTGATGGGTTTGATTTTGTCTTTGACTTGATGCTGTCTGATGCGGGTGGTGGCGGTTAACTCACTCAGTTGTTCGTTGGCTTGATAGGCATCCAAATAGGCTTGTTGGAAATCACCGGTGGGGAACCTGAACTCTAACAGCTGTTTCTTGCTGTTGAGGTCAATTGATTTACCCAATTGTTGGCCGGTGATGGGATCGGTGTTTGTCTGTTTATCGTTCACTTCAGGTATCCATAACTTTTTTGATGAGTGCCATGGTAGATGGGTCCAATGCCATGTCATTTAAAGTGTTGTTTTCTACATGATCCTGAATATTTCTGGCCATGGCCTTACCTAATTCCACGCCCGGCTGGTCAAAACAGTTGATGTTCCAGATCACCGATTGGGTGTAAACCATGTGTTCATACATGGCCAATAACTGCCCGACAGAAGCGGCAGAGAGGTTTTTCAACAACAAAGTGGTGCTGGGTTTGTTGCCTGGGCACCCTTTCATGCTGTGGTCTTCTTCTTTGCCTTGCATCAATGCAGCACCTTGGGCAATCAAATTAAACAGCAGAAAATCCTGACTCGGTGATTTGTGTTCCAGCACGCCAATGAAATCTAAGGGCAAGGCATCGACCCCTTGGTGGAAGGCTTGAAAAAAGGCATGTTGTGATAGCTGGCCGTGGTCACCAAAAACCCAAGGCGTGGTGGGGTAATTGATGACCTCACCATGGATGTTGTGCATTTTTCCAGCGCTTTCCATCATCAATTGTTGCAGCCATTTGGGCAGACTGCGCAAGCGTGCGTCGTAAGGCAAGCAACTGTAAGCTGATAAACCCACGAAATTTCTGTACCAGATGGACATCAGGGCCATTAACACCGGGATGTTCTGGTGAAAAGGCTGTTGGCGGTAATGTTGGTCCATGCTGTGAGCCCCGTGCAGCAAGTCCTTGAATTGTTGTTTGCCGGCGGCCAAGACAATGGGGAAACCAATGGCAGACCACAAGGAAAAGCGACCACCAACAGAAGCATCAAATGGCAACACCATGCTGGCCGGAATGCCCGCAGCGGTGGCGCGTTGTTGGTTGGCGGTGATGGCCATCAATGAACTGTGGGTGTGGTCTTGATTGCTGGTGGGTTGGTAACCCGGAATGGCTTGTAGTTTTTGTTCCACAGCCTTGGCGTTCATCAAGGTTTCGACGGTGGAAAAGCTTTTCGAGCTGATACAGAATAAGCAATGTTCAATGTCTATGGATTGAAACAGTTGGTTAATCAAAGAATCGTCAACACTGGCGGCAAAATACACCGGTATGCGGCTGGTGCTTTGTAACTCAGTCAGGGCTTCGACCACCAGCCTGGGGCCCAAGTAGGAGCCGCCGATGCCGATGTTAACCAGTTGTTTGACGGGTTTACCAAAAGCAGTTTTGATTTGCCCATCAAGCACTTGGTCGGCCAAACCAAAAATGACGTCGATATTGTTTTGATAGTCGGGATGTTGCGGATCTCTGAGGTTGGTGTGGCTGGCGGGTAGTTGGTCCGTTGTGTTGACCACTTTGCCACTGTAAAGTGCTTCAATGGCAGGTTTCAGGTTGGCATGTTCGGCCAGTTCACACAGCGCGTTCAGTGCCGATTGATCAATCCAGTTTTTAGACAAGTCCAGAAAAATGTCTTCATGCTCAAACACCAGTGATTGATGTCTATCGGCATCCTGCCACAGTGCAGACAAATCTTTGATCCCTGGCTGTTGCGCCAGCTCAGCCAGTTGATTCCAAATGGGGTTGTTTCGCATCCAATCTTCAGTTCAATCACAAGCGGATTATTGTAGCTCATGCGCAAAAAAAAACCCATCCAAATTGGATGGGTTAAATACGATATTTTACTTTTGTGCCCTGCTGTCTTGGAGTTTTCGAATGATTTACTCTAAAACTGGTAACAATATTACAACAACATTTGTATAAATGCAACACCCATTTCCAAATTTGTTTAAAAAATACCACAAAAAACGAAATTGTCATGATTTTGTTGCAAAAATACAACAAATCAACGCCTGAAATTGATCAAATCCGTGCTCATTCGCGGTTTCAGTGGTTGTAAAGCAGATTGGCAATCATGTTGCTTGAGGTGCGCCATAACCCGCTTTTTCAAGTCAGCTGGTAAATCAGGACGTAAAAACAACAAAGGGTGCAGCACAAAGCAACGGGCTGTGATCAGCGGATGCGGGATTTTTAGTTCAGGCCTATGGATGCATTGTTTGCCATACAGCAGGATGTCGATGTCAATGCAACGGGCATGCCAGCGTTTTTCTGGTAGCCTTTGCATCAAGCGGTATTCTATCCTCTTGATGGTCTTGAGCAACTGCAGTGGTGGCTGGGTGGTTGCAATGGCAACCACCGCATTGATGAAGTCTGGTTGTTCGGTGACACCCCAAGCTGCGGAGTGGAACCAGGGTGATGAGTTCAGCACCTGTATGCCTTGTTGTCGCTGTAACCACTCAATGGCTCGACGCAATTGTTTGGCTGGTTGCTTGAGGTTGCTGCCCAGTCCCAAATAAGCAATGTGTGTTGTTTCAGTGCCAGGCATCCAAACCACAGGCCTGTAGATTAAAGGTCATCACTGAGTTTTTTGCGTTTGACTTTTTTGCCAAAGATCAAACTTTTGATGCCTTCAGGAGACATGGATTGAATATTGGTCCAGAATTCCGCTTTGGGGGACAGGTCTTTGTTAACTGACTGACGCAACAACAGGAAGTCATATCCGGCCCTGAACCGCGGGTGGTGTAGGGTGCCGTAAACGCCTTTGCCAAACATTTTCTTGAATCGCAACTGCAACATCCACATTTGCCGCACGCCATTCTGAATGGCTTTGGGTATCATCAGATAATCACGTTGTCTGATCATGACTCGTGTGGCGGCTTCGTGTAGGGCGTCATGAGAATTTTTACCTTCATCCAGTAACTCACGGTAAATCGGTAGAAATTCCAACCACAACACACAAGCCGTCAGGAAAACGGGTGTGACTGACTGGCCATTTTTGATGCGTTCATCGGTGTTGCCAAAAGCATTCAATAAAAAGGACTCCCAAATGGGCTCCTGAGCCGCTATTTTGGCTGCTGCGGGGAACAACATTTGAAACAGTTTTAACTCCACCAGCACCTGGTAGGCAATTTCCATGTTGCCACAGTGAAACATTTTAACCGCCTCATCAAACAAGCGTGCGGTTGGCACATTGCGCAGGTTGGTGCGGTTGTTGATGATGTCTTGTTTCATTTCGGGCGTCAAATCCAGCCCCAATTTGGCATGGAAGCGAACGGCCCTGAGCATCCTGACTGGGTCTTCAATGAAGCGTTGGTTGGGGTTGCCTATCAAGCGCAATTCACCTTTTTTCAGGTCCAAGACGCCGTGCGCAAAATCCAAAATGGTTTGTTCGTGGATATCGTAATACAGGGCATTACAACTGAAGTCACGACGGATGGCATCTTGGTCCACTGTGCCAAAGACATTGTCGCGGATGATTTGGCCTTTTTTCATGACGCGGTCGCCAGGATCGCTGCCCCTGAAGGTGGCCACTTCATAAATGCTGCTGCCCATATACACATGGGCGAGCCGAAAACGGCGGCCTATGATGCGGCATTTGCCTTTGAATATGTGTTTGATGTCTTCAGGTGTGGCTTCCGTAGCGATATCAAAATCCTTGGGGTGCAGCCCCAGCAGTAAGTCGCGTACGGCGCCTCCGACCAGGTAGGAATCAAACCCATGGCTGACCAGTTTATCGATGATTTTTACGGCCGCCGGATGAATTTCTGCATTGGGTAAGTGGTGCTCGGCTTGATGGTATGTGATGAGGTTGTGGTTAAGCAAGATTCTTGACTGAGGTTTAACAGCATGTTGTATAATTGCGCATTATATCAAAACAAGGAGCCATTGAATGACTTTTGTGGTAACAGAAGCCTGCATAAAATGTAAATACACCGATTGTGTTGAGGTGTGCCCCGTGGATTGTTTCCATGAAGGGCCTAACTTTCTGGTGATTGACCCCGAAGAGTGTATTGATTGTACTTTGTGTGAGCCTGAATGTCCGATAGAAGCCATTTATCCTGAAGATGATTTGCCTGAAGGTCAGGAAAAGTTCATTGAAATCAACAAAGACCTGTCAGAAAAATGGCCAGTCATCACGGCCATGATTGATGCCCCGGAAGATGCCGATGATTGGGCGCAAGTCAAAGACAAAGCGCATTTACTGGATACCGGTGATTGATACATTATGATGCGCCAAAAAAAGCCCGGTCATGTTCCGGGCTTTTTTTATTATTGAGAAATCAATGTGAATAGGTGACTGAAATCAGTTAGCAGTTGCGGCTTCAAACAAGTGGTTAAACAGGTCGTCCACCACATAAGAAGAAGGGGCTTCGAAGTCCAGGGTTTGTAACCAGATTTGTTGTTTCTGGGGTAAGCGCAAACAGGTCAATATGTATTCACCTGAACGATCAATGTAACTGCTGTTCAGGGTAAATAATTTTTTGAAAAAATTGGTGTCGGCTACTTCTTCAGCAATGGGGTCGTAGAATCGGTAAGTGGCCTGACAGTTTTCTTCATCTTCATCGAGCAGTTGCCAGTTGTAGCCGTGGTCTCCCATCATCAATTCCCAGGCATCCTTGTCATTGAAGATTTCGATGGTTGGCATGCCACCGGATTCAATGATAACCACATTTTCATCTTCACTGCGGCGTTTGGCAAAAGCCATTTCTGGTGGTCTTGAATCAGGTGCCACTGCCGCTCCTTCGGCTTCAACTTTTGGAATCTCCAGACTGTTGGTGGTGCGTGGCAGATCCAGGTTTTCAACAGGAGTCAGTTCTTGGGTGTTGCTGGCCGTTAAGTAAGGTTCTTCTTTGACCATGCGGCTGCATCCTGCCAGAAAAAATAGCACAGCTGTTAATGCCATGAATGTTGCAAATGATTTCATAAATTATGGGTCTCCTGACGAATGGATTCGTTGAATTTTTTGAGCTCACTGGATTTCATTTCAGTGAGTAATAATGGGGCTCTGATCCCAGCATCAATCATGTCAGTCGCATGCATGAGGGCTTTGACCGGACAAGGGTTGGGTTCGTGAAACAGGTAATCATACAGTGGAGCCACTTGTTGATTCAAGCTTTGTGCTTCACCTTGGTGTCCCAACAAACAATGGTCACACATTTTTTTGATGGCAATCGGTCTGACGTTGGCGGCCACACTGATGACCCCATGGGCACCCAGTCCCATGGCTTCCACAAATGTACCGTCATCACCTGACAATACCGCAAAGTCTTTGATCGCGACCAGTTCTCGAATGCGTTGCTTGTCGGCTTTGGCCTCTTTGATGCCAATCACTTGTGGTAATTTGGCCAGCTGGGCAGTGGTTTTGGCTTGTAGGTCGATGCCGGTACGGCTGGGCACATTATATAAGATGATGGGTATTTCAGAGGCTTCAGCAATGCCGGTAAAGTGCGCCAGCAAGGCTGGTTGCGTTAAGGTCAGATAATAAGGTGTCACCACCAACACCGCATCGGCACCGAGTTGTTTGGCTGTTTGATTGGCTTGGATAACGCGGTCAGGACTGATGGCGCCGGTACCAACGATGACTCGGGTGTCGGTGTCTTTACACAAATCAACAGCTGCCGTCGTCAGTGCCGTAACCTCTGCTTCAGTCAACAGCGCTGATTCACCGGTGGTGCCGGCCACCACGATGGCTCGGGTGCCACAGCTGATGTGCCATTGAATCAGTTTTTGCCACTGGTTATGATTGATGTCACCGGCGCTGTTCATGGGGGTTACCAGGGCCACCATGCTGCCACTCAGGTCTTTGGCTGTCGTTTGCCTCATTGGGACTTGTATATCGTCATCAAAAGCGCATAATTATATGCTTTTTTACAACGAGGTGTATTAAACAATGGTTAAAATAAATAATAAAGTCTGGGGTCAGGAAGTGTTGTTCACTGATGGTGAAGCGGCTGCCTTGGCTGACCGGACCGAGCAGCTGGCGGTGCTGTATTTTTACCCCCGTGCCAACACCCCGGGATGTACCAATGAAAGCAAGGATTTTTCCACCCACTATCAAGCTTTCAAAGAGGCCGGTTGTGAAGTGTTTGGGGTGTCGATGGACAGTTTAAAAAAGCAACAGAATTTCAAAAACAAATACGACATGCCTTTTGAGCTTATTGCCGATACCGATGAGTGGTTGTGTCAGGAGCTGGATGTCATCAAAGAGAAGAAAATGTATGGTAAAACCTTCATGGGCATTGAGCGCAGCACATTTATCGTGAATTCTGCTGGCGAAATACTGAAAACATGGCGTAAAGTAAAAGTGCCGGGACACGTTGAAGAAGTCTTGGATGCAGTCAAAGCATTGTCATGACATTTCAGGTATAATCTCGCGCCCGGAATAATTAAACAACGTCATCAGCAAAACAGGAATCGTTATGAGTCAAAAAATCACCATCATCAAAGGCGACGGCATTGGGCCAGAAATCATGGAAGCCACCTTGCGGGTACTGGATCAATTGGATCTGGGTTACGTGTATGAATACAAAGATGCCGGATTGGCAGCTTTGGAGTCACACGGTTCTTTGTTGCCCGATGATACTTTGGCCGCCATTGAAGCCAACCAGATTTGTTTAAAGGGCCCTTTGACCACACCGGTGGGTAAAGGCTTCAGTTCCATCAATGTGGCTTTGCGAAAACATTTCGACCTGTATGCCAATGTGCGTCCAGTGGTGACTTATGAAGGCACCAAAGCCCGGTATGAAAACATCGATATCTTGACCATCAGAGAAAATACCGAAGGAGCGTACCTCAGCGACGGTCAAACCATCAATGAAGACCGCACGGTGGCTGAGTCCAAAATCGTGGTCACCCGTGAAGCATCAGAAAATATAGTCCGCTATGCTTTTGAAACAGCGCAAAAAGCGGGACGCAAAAAAGTCACAGCCGTGCACAAGGCCAATATCATGAAAACCACCTCAGGATTGTTTCTCGAAGTGGCACAAGAAATGGCCAAAGATTACCCTGAAATTGAATTCAATACCCTCATAGTGGATAACACCTGCATGCAACTGGTCATGAACCCGTCACAGTTTGATGTGATCGTCACCACCAACCTGTTTGGCGACATCATTTCTGATCTGTGTGCTGGTTTGGTTGGCGGTTTGGGCATGGCTCCTGGTGCCAATATTGGCCGTGATGTGGCGATGTTTGAAGCGGTCCATGGTTCAGCTCCGGATATCGCCGGTAAGAAGATTGCCAACCCAACTGCATTGATGTTGGCGGCGGCAATGATGATTGAACACCTGGGTGAAATTGAGAAAGCCAATCAGATTCGTCAAGCCATCAAAACCACTTTGCTGGCCAAAGACCGATTGACCGGGGATTTAGGTGGTTCTGCACATACCGCTGAATTCACTGATGCTGTCATTTCACGGCTATAAAGACCGCGGCTGTGGTATTTTTGCAACATTTGTTAAAATTTCGCTGTTTTTTTGTCAATATTGTGGTGTAAAAATTGACTTTGTGTTGTTTTTTTGCAAAGATTGCCAACAAGGCGAAATTTGAAATAAATGTTTAAAAAACTCATCCAATTCAGCTCATGCTTGATGATTTTCCAGCTGACAGCCACCTCAGGTGCGTTGGCCGCTGATTCGTTTGGCTTTAATTTTTCGCCGTTGGGTGATACTTCTTATTCAACTTCAATCACTTACGACGTGGGTGACAGCAACAGTCACATGGAATTGGGTCATTGGCGGAATAACATTGCCGATCGCATTTACCCTAATTTCTATGCCGACTTGCAAGCCACTCAGGCCGATCAGTTTGCTGATGCCATGAGTTTGCAAGGTGCCAAAGTCTACTTCAACGCCAAGCGATTCAATGAAATCAGCAACCTGACAGATGGTAAAACCTACTTTTTTACCTTTGATTACGACCAAAGTCGCCTACAACCGGTTAGCTTTCAAGATTCCTTGTTTCAATTCGATCAATTGTTGGTTCGTGACAACGAAAGTTTCAGTCGCAGTATCTTCGCACCGGGTATCGCCTACCGGGTAGATGATTCTGAAGTCAGTTTTGCGGTGGTATTTGCCCAACAGAACTATTCGGACATCAATTTTCTGGCATCTGAAATCAATGGCTTTGATCAATTGGACCTGTACTCAGTTAGCTACACCGAAACCAGCAATGGTTTGGGCTTGAATCTGGGTGTGTCGCAAAAGTTCTTTGGCCGCTTCACGTTGGATACCGAATACCAATCTAAAATTGATATGGATGGTTTCAGTCGACTGCTGGGTGTACAGGCTGATCCAGCCGACTTTGATATTCCTGAACAGGTTAATGTTTCGCTGGGTTTCGACATCAATGACAGCAACTCGGTCACCTTCAAAGCCACCCACAGTTATTACAGTGACATCAACGCTTTTGTCAGTCGCTCATACCCCAGTATCTTTTTGAGTTTCCTCAACGATGCTGAAAGTCCAGATTTTGAATGGGCCGATCAAACGGTCTATGCGGTTAATTTTGCTCACCAGTTCAACAGTGGCGCGGTATTCAATGTGGAATACTCAGGTCGTCAACAGCCACCAGCAACAGATGCCGATTTGACCACCATTTTAGAAGCCATTTCAGCGCCTTACAGCGTGCGGGTGGGGCTGACCACGCCGTTGATGGGTGGAGAACTGGATCTCTATGCCAGCTATGCACCCAAACCCTTGAACTTTGGTCGCACAGACTTTGGTTCGGTCAGCAGTGAGTTAAAAGGCAAGCACACCGAAGCCGTGCTTTCCTGGTTATTTACCTTCTGATTTACTCCCACTTAGCAACCATTTACTTAGATTAACCGAACTGATTATCGTTAGGTATTTTTTGTAACTGCAATTATAATAGCCGGCATGAATGTGATCTCCAGCTGGTTCAAACGGAATTTTTCCGACCCTCAGATAGTCATCCTGATTTCAGCTTTGATTGTCGCCTTTGTTTTTATCATTTATTTTGGCGCTGCGCTTGCACCATTCCTGACCAGTATTGTGGTTGCCTATTTGTTGGAGAGTGTGATTGTTCGCCTTGAGCGGCTGAAAGTACCCAGGGTATTGGCGGTGGGCTTGGTGTTTATGATTTTCATAGCCGTCATGTTTGTGTTAATCATTTGGTTGGTACCCAAACTCACTTTTCAGGTGTCACAATTGGCGCAAGCATTGCCCAGTTACATTTCCACCGGTCTGGATTTTTTGCGGGCGTTGCCTGAGAAATACCCAAACATGATTGACTCCAATCAAGTGCAATCTTTGATAGCCGGCGTGACCAATGAAATGACGCGGGTGGGTCAAACCGTCCTCGGAAAAACCATTTCCTCGGTATTCAGTGCTTTCTCTATCGCTGTATTTTTGGTGGTGATGCCGATTTTGGTGTTCTTCCTGTTGAAAGACAAAGTGGTGATTGTGGCCTGGCTACGACAATTTATTCCCAAAGACTCCAAGCTGACCCTGTCGGTTTGGCATCAAGTGGATATTCAGATTGGTAATTACATCCGTGGCAAAGCTTTTGAAATCGTGTTGGTGGGATTGATTTCATACATCGTTTTTGTGTTTCTTGATTTGCAGTATGCCATCTTGCTAGCCACCCTGACAGGATTCTCGGTGTTGGTGCCGTTCATTGGTGCTGTGGCAGTGACCATACCCATTGCCTTGGTGGCATTTGTGCAATTTGGCTGGAGTGGTTCATTCGCGTCGGTGATGATTTCATACGGTGTAATTCAAATGCTTGATGGCAATGTGCTGGTGCCCTGGCTGTTCTCAGAAGTGAACAACCTGCACCCGGTCGCCATCATCGTGGCGGTCTTGTTCTTTGGCGGTGTGTGGGGTTTTTGGGGCGTGTTTTTTGCCATTCCTTTGGCAACATTGGTCAATGCCATCATAGAATCTTGGCCAAAAACGTTGAAACAACCTGAGCCAAAACCTGAGTCAGCACCTGAAGCCTGAGTATCAGTTCAGTAATGCATCCAATTTGCCAGCTCGGTTGAGGGCATTCAAATCATCAAAACCACCAATGTGTTGGTCGCCGATAAATATCTGCGGTACACTGGTGCGGCCTGACTTTTGCATCATCTCTTGCCGCAGTTGAGGATCGGTATCCACACGAATTTCTGTGTAGTCTTGGCCTTTGCTGTTGAGCAATTGTTTGGCAGCATGACAATAGGGACAAGTGGGTGTAATGTAGATGATGATTTCATTATTCATAATGGGTTACATACAATGTTTGGGTTTAGGTAAGCCGGCATGCCTGCTGGCCAGGCGAATGGGGCCATCCGGGTAAAGGCGGTATAAAAATCTGGAGTCAATGTCTTGGTTCCAGTTTTGTTTGAGTACTTTAATCAGTAATCGCATGGGCGGCGTGTCACCAGTTTGCTCATACAATGCCTGGACGTGTTCGATCAACTGCCAGTGGTCTGCAGACAGGTTGATGCCGTCTTCTGCAGCCAAGGCAGTGGCCACAGAGCGGTTCCATTGGTTGCGATCAGCCAAGTGGCCGTGTTGATCTAAATCATAGGTGGTCATTTCCAAGCCCAACTGTTGCGACATGCCACCATCATATCTAACCATTGATTCAAGTCAATGCGGTGGGCATCAGATTGATCATGATTGACCGACTCACTATGCCAATACCACTGGTGGGTACAATCAATCATCATTTTTCGTATTTGGGTCAAAATGGATGGGTCCAATTCTCCGTATATGACCAAGGCATCGGCCTGACCCATCAGTGGCAGGTGGTTTTGCAGCACTTCTGGCTCTTGCCAGTGATACATGTGCAAGGTATTCATAGAATCACCTGTGCCGACTGTTTCAACTGATCAAATTGATTGGAGTCAATGGCTGTGATCAGGTCAGATGCGGAAGTTGAAGCTGTCCAACTCAGTTGATAAAAGTTTTTGATGCCATATAACTGAAGTGATTGCCATTGTTGTGCGGTTTCTGGTTCTTGCAATAATTGGGATAAACGCCCATCCATTGCCACCACATCAACAGGATAGTCGAAATTGAGCCAGGCTAGACACATCAGAAAGGCATGTTCCAATTGTTTGTCGGACATGTGTTTGTGTATGATCAGCAGACATTTCATCAGCATAACTCCAAGGTTTTTTCTGATGACTCCAAGGCAGACAACCAGCTGGCCATGCCCACCGGGGTGAATCCCGGTGTTTGTTCCGCTGTTGCCAGGGCTTCAGCTTGGTCTTCCAGTAGCGTGCGGCACATCATTAATTTGGCCTGTGTTTGAGATTGCCAATCTTGCCAGGCTGACAACAGCTCAGGATGCTTCAAAACATTGATGGCTTGCCCATAGAAAAACACGGCAGATACCCCATGTCCTTGTTGGTTCATTAATTGAACCACCGACAGGGCCTGGGACAGGCTGTGTTGCCAATTTTGGTTGGCATTGATCAAGATGCTGAAGTTCATGGGCTTATTTTAACCAATGCTCAGGGGCATTGAAAAATTTATTATTTGGCTTGAAATTGATATCTTTGCAATCAGGTCTACAGTGTCATGGAATTTAACATACAATTTATGGTCTGAAGCCTACAATATGACTATGATTCAAAAGACCCACATGATACAAACATTGACTTTGCTATTCACCTTGCTGATGGTGATGTTATCTGGTGTCAGTCACGACCTGAAGGCAGCTGAATTCAAATTGCCTGATTTAGGTAACCCGTCCGATAAAGTGTTGTCAGTTGATGATGAGCAGCGCTACCGTCAAAGCATCAAACAACAGATGTACCAATACAACTTTGTCATGACTGACCCCATCGTGGCGTCCTACATTTACCACTTGGGCTATCAGTTAGCAGCTTTCTCCAACCGGCCGGAACAACCTTTTGATTTTTTTATGGTTCCCGCCAATGTGATTAATGCGGCTGCTTATCCGGGTGGCTTGATTGTGATTTATTCGGGTTTATTCTTGGAAACTGAAAGTGAAAGCGAATTGGCTGGGGTGGTAGCCCATGAAATTGCGCATGTGACTCAGCGTCACATATCACGGATGATGGCCAAGCAACAAAAATCTACCGTGCCTATTTTATTGGGGATGCTGGCCGCTGTGGCAGCAGCCCAGTCTTCCAGCAGCGATGATGCCCCCATTGCGATTGCTGCCAGCATGTCGGCCATTCAACAACAAATGGCCATCAACTTCACCCGCTACCACGAATATGAGGCCGACCGGGTCGGTATCAATACACTGCACAGCGCCGGATTGAACCCTGAGGGCATGGCCACGTTTTTTGCTAAGTTGATGCAAAAAAACCGCGTAGATCCACGATATCAACTGCCAGAATACCTGCGCACGCACCCCTTGTCGGTCAATCGGGTAACAGAAGCACGGAACCGGCTCAAAGCATTTCCACCCAAAGAAGTTAATGAATCAGCCATGTATGATTTTGTCAAACAGCGTTTGCGGGTGCTGACTGTTGATGAATTCACTGATTTAGCTGCCTATTACCAAGGTGCGCTGGCGACTGACAGCGACCAGCGACAAGCCTACCTGTATGGTCAGGCATTGATGCATTACGTTGACAACGATTATGACAAAGCCTGGCAAGTTCTGCAACGCAGCGAGCCTCCAGCCAGTGTGGCATTCCTGATTGATTTACTGAAAATTGAAGTGATGTACCAACTGGACAGGGAGCGCAGCTTGCAAATGATTGAACAGGCGCTGCAACTGTACCCAAACAATGATGTGGTGCTGGAATCCACCGCTCGGGTGTTGATGAAGTCAAAAGAATTGAAGTTTTTAGACCAAGCCATCAAAAACTTGCGCAAGCTGGTGGTTTCACAACCCAACAATCCCCACTTTTATGACCTGTTATCTATAGCCTATTACAATGCCTTAAAGCCCATTCAGTCTGGCGAAGCCATGGCCCGCAAAGAGCATCTGATGGGTCGCAATTACCGCGCAGTCAGAATCCTCAAAAACCTGAAAAAGGAGGATGGTTTGGACTACTATCAGAATGCCGAGATCAATGCCTTGATTGCAGCCTATGAGCCACTGATAACAGACCGCGAAAGGCAGGCTGAAATTCAAGCTGACCGGGGTGTGATCAGGCGTTGAATAGACTTGGTCCACGGGGCTATCAAGCAAACCGTTTCACCGCAGCATTTGCAAAATGGTTATAAATTCTCAACGCAATCGTCAATCTGGCCCAAAAGGGCGGTGTTTAAGGCCATTCTGAGGTCAAATTGCTTTGATATTCACAGGCAGATTGATTACAATGCGCGATTAGTTTAAATTTGATGGAAGTGTCATGGCACGAGTTACCGTAGAAGATTGCTTAGAAAAAGTACCCAACCGATTTGATTTGGTGTTGATGGCGGCCAAACGCGCTCGCCTGATTGCCAATGGCCAAGAGCCCATGGTTGAAGAAGAAAATGACAAACCCACAGTACTGGCATTGCGTGAAATTGCTGAAGAAAAAATCAACGATGAAGTTTTGGCTGAATTGGAGCTTGAAGCCAAACGCGCCAGAGAGTTGGAAGCATGGAATGCAGCTGCTGAAACTCAGGACAATGAAGACACCGAGTAACGCTGGCATTGATGCACAATCTATGAGGTTTTGGATGTGACTGATTTATCATTCACGTCCAAAACCATGAGCCACAAAGCGGTGATCGCCGCATTCAAGAAGCTCAAAGAAACCACCAACCCCTACCTCAATTCAGAAGAAAAAGCCAAACTGCGAGAAGCCGTTCATTACGGTGCCTATGCGCACGAAAAACAGATCCGTAAATCAGGCGAACCTTACATCACCCACCCCATCACCGTGGCCACGGTATTGGCTGAACTGCGGGTTGATATTGATACCTTAATTGCTGGTGTCCTGCACGACACCATCGAAGACACCGAAGTCACCTACCAGGACATCACCACCCATTTTAATGAGGACGTGGCCAAGTTGGTGGAGGCGGTAACCAAACTGGACAAGCTCAAATTCAGGGACCTGAAAGAAGCCCAGGCTGAAACTTTTGTGAAGATGTTGTTTGCCATGGCCGATGACATCCGCGTTATCATCATCAAGTTGTCTGATCGGTTACATAACATGCGCACCATCGCAGCCATGAGTGCCTCTGGTCAGCGGCGGATATCCCGTGAGACCTTGGATGTGTACGCCCCCATCGCCGAGCGCATGGGATTAAAAATGATTCAGCATGAGCTGGAAGACCACGCTTTCAAGGCCCTGCACCCGAATCAATACAAAGCCATCAAAGACGCCTGTACCAAAATTGCCGGTAACCGCAAGCGTGCGGTGGAAAAAATTCGCAAGAACATTGAAAAAGCGCTGCTTGAATCAGCCATGCATGCGGAGGTCACTGGCAGGCAAAAATCACCCTACAGCACCTATAAAAAAATCAAAACCAAGGAAGTTGAAATTGAAGACATCCATGATTTGTTTGGGGTGCGTATCGTAGTCAAAGAATTGCATCAGTGTTATCTGGCTTTGGGTGTGATTCACAACCTTTACCCACCCAATGAAAATGGTTTCAAAGATTACATTGCGGTACCCAAACAAAATGGCTACCAGTCTTTGCACTCGGTGGTAACCGGGCCTTATGGAATGAAACTGGAGGTGCAGATTCGCACCGAAGAAATGGATCAATTATCTGAAGCCGGGGTGGCCGCACATTGGTTGTACAAGCACAAGCATGCACAGCAGACCCCGTCTTTGAACAAAGCCAGATCGTGGCTCAGTTCTTTGCTGAAGTTACAAAAAGATTCCGGCAGTTCCTTGGAGTTTTATGAAAACCTGAAAAGTGATTTGGGCACCGATGAAATATATGTGTTTACTCCCAAGGGTGATATTGTGCAATTACCCAGCAAGTCATGTGTCCTAGATTTTGCTTTTGCCATCCACACCTCGGTGGGCGCGCATGCCGAATCTGCCGTGGTCAATGGCAACCCGGCCATATTGTCTAAAGTGCTGGACACCGGTGACACGGTGGCCATCAAAACCGCGCCTGGACTGACTGTCACGGCAGAGTGGCTGCGGATTGTGGTAACCAGCAAAGCCCGTACCGCCATCCGCAAAGAGCTGAAAGACATCAAAGATGAAGATGCACTGGTGTTGGGTCACCGCATGTTGGATCGTGCGTTGGACACTTTTGGTTATTCATTCGAGAAATTGGATTCCCGGGCCATCAAGCGGGTATTGAAACATTATCAGCTGGACAGCATGGATGAGTTGTTGAAAGCCTTTGCTTATGGTCGTTTGTTGCCATCCATAGCGGCCCGCAAGTTGATGCCGTTGATGAAACAGCGCAAACTGGATAAGGTCTATCAACCCAAAGAAGCCCTCACCATTGATGGCAGTGAAGGCTCCATTGTCAATTACCCGAACTGCTGCCAGCCACTGCCTGGCGATGACATCACTGGCTACCTCAGTCCCGCCAAAGGTGTGGTGATTCACCGCAGTGGTTGTATCAATTTGGCCGAAACCTTGAAAAGCTCACCGGAACGCATGGTGTTGTGTAGCTGGAGCATGAACACCAACGGTAACTTCAAAACCACGCTGGAAGTGGATGTGATCAACCGCACTGGTGTGTTGGCTAACCTGGCCTCGGTCATTGCTTCCCTGGATGTCAACATCGTTACCATCGACCAGAAAGACCGAGACACGGGTTTTTCTCAATTGATGTTCACCGTCGAAGTCGAAAGCAAAGGTCATGCCCAATCCCTGATGGATCAACTACAGTCCCATCGGGAAGTTTTGAACGTTAAACGAGTTTATCATGAAAAAAGTCATCAACACTGAAGCCGCACCGGCTGCCATAGGCACTTATTCACAGGCCATTGTGCACGGCGACACCTTATATACTTCTGGACAGATACCCATTGATCCGGCAACCGGTGAAATGTTGCCAGCAGACTTTGTCGCGCAGGCACACCAAGTGTTCAAAAATCTGGCGGCCTTGGCTGCAGCCGCTGGTACCGAATTGCAACATGCCATTAAACTGAATGTGTTTTTACAAGACCTGGAAAACTTTGCTGAATTAAACCAAATCATGGGTGAGCACATCAGTGAACCGTATCCGGCCAGGGCAGCGATTCAGGTGGCTCGCTTGCCCAAAGATTCGCTGATTGAGATTGATGCCATCATTGCCTTGAAGTAAGGCCTCATTGGTGACAACAGCATGGAGCTGACTGAACTCAAAGGCATCGGCAAAACAACAGCTGACAAGCTGTCCACACTGGGCTTGTCTGAGGTCATGGATTTGTTGTTTCACTTGCCACTGCGTTACGAAGACAAAACCAAGATCACCCCCATTGAGCAGTTACAGGGCTTCAGTTACGCCTTGGTTGAAGGCGAAATCACCAAATCCTATGTCACCCGAGGTGGTCGACCCATCCTGGTTTGTGAAATTGACGATGGCACCGGCTTCATGCAATTGAAGTTTTTTAACTTCTATTATTCGCAGAAAATTAAAATGCGTGCCGGATTGCGCATTCGGGCTTACGGTGAAGTCCGACATGGTATGTACGGCATGGAAATCATCCACCCGGAATTCAGTTTGGGTGAAAAACAACCGGCCTTGGCAAAGACCCTGACGCCCATCTATCCGAAATCAGAGGGCATTTCACAAAAATTGCTGCAAAAGGCCACGGCTCAGGCCGTTGAGTTGATGCAAGGTGGCACCTTTGAGCTGTCTGAATTGTTGCCTGCTGATTGGTTGGCCGCACAAAACATGCCGACACTGACCGCGGCACTGGCATTTGTGCACAGCCCGCCGCCTGAGGCCGATGTGCTCAAACTGATTAACCAAACACACCCAGCCCAACAACGGTTAAAGCTGGAAGAGATTCTGGCCCATTTTTTGGCCATGCACCAAGCCAGGTCAGCGATTGAACAACTGCGAGCACTGCCTTTACCCATCGATGATGCGCAAGCGCAACGCCTGTTATCGCGTTTGCCTTTTGAGTTGACCGGAGCTCAACAACGGGTGGTTCAGGAAATCCATGCTGACATGGGTTTGGGGCATCCCATGCAACGGTTGGTTCAAGGTGATGTGGGCAGCGGTAAAACAGTGGTGGCTGCGCTGGCCATGCAAGCAGCTTTGGTGCACGACAAACAAGCAGTAATGATGGCGCCTACAGAGATATTGGCAGAACAACATTTGTTGACTTTGGTTGATTATTTTCCGGACCGCAAAGTGGCGTTTCTTTCAGGTAAAATCAAAGGACCTAAGCGTGATGAAGTTTTGGCAGACATTGCTGGCGATGCTGAAGTCATCATAGGCACCCATGCCTTATTTCAGGCCGACGTCCATTACCGTGACCTGGCACTGGTAATCATTGATGAACAACACCGCTTTGGTGTTCACCAACGGTTGATGTTGAAGCAAAAAGGCCAACAAAGCCAAGCGGGCAGTGATGGCGAAACCGAGCCACAAATGCCACACAATCTGATCATGACCGCCACCCCCATACCCAGGACCTTGGCCCAAATTGCCTATGCCAACCTCGACGTATCAGTCATTGATGAGTTGCCACCCAACCGCAAAACCATCAACACCGTGCTGTTGGACAACCAGAAAATGCCGCAACTGGCCGATCGCATCAAACAAGCCTGTGCCAAAGGTGAGCAAGCCTATTGGGTGTGCACTCTCATTGAAGAATCTGAGCACTTGCGGGCCAAAGCCGCCCAGGACACTTTCGAAGAACTTAAAGCGTGGTTTCCTGATTTGTCCGTGGGGTTGATTCATGGTCGCCTGAAAAGTGAAGAAAAACAGGCCGTGATGGACCAATTCAAAGCCAATGAATTACAGTTGCTGGTGGCCACCACGGTGATTGAAGTCGGGGTTGATGTGCCCAATGCCAGTTTGATGGTGATTGAAAATGCCGAACGCCTGGGCTTATCACAACTACACCAATTGCGTGGCCGGGTGGGGCGCGGTAACCGCCAAAGCCATTGCGTATTGATGTACCAAGCGCCGTTAAGTGAAAACGCCCAGATACGCCTGCAAACCATGCGCGAGACCAACGACGGTTTTAAAATTGCCCAACAAGATCTGAAACTGCGCGGGCCGGGTGAAATTTTAGGTACCCGCCAAAAAGGCAGCATGGAATTTCGGTTTTCCAACCCGGAACAAGATGCTGAGTTATTCCAACAAGCCAAAGCCATGGCAGCTGATTTGCTCAAAACCAATCCTGAAAACTGTGATGCCATCATCCAACGTTGGCAAAAACAAGCCAAGGTGCTGGCCAAAGTATGATGTCTTAATCAACCATGGGTAGCTGAAAGGAATTCTTTGAGAGTTTTTTCCGATTGTGGTGAACAATAGTGAACGAAGCTGAAAGTCCATTTATACATTAGCTGCCTTCATAGCGCCTGCCCATATTCAATGTTAAACTGAAGTTTTTGCAACGAGGCCTTGCCATGATCACCGTCCACCATTTAAACAATTCAAGATCTCAACGCATTTTGTGGTTGCTTGAAGAGCTCAATCAGCCCTATGAAATTAAGTTTTATGAACGAGATGCCGAAACCCAGCTGGCCCCCGAGTCATTGAAAAAAGTCCACCCTCTGGGCAAGTCGCCGGTGGTCACCGACGGAGACCGGGTGTTGGCAGAATCGGGCGCCATCATAGATTTTCTGGGGCACAAATACGGTGATGGCCAGTGGGTGCCCAGGCGCAACAGCAAACGCTATCAGGATTACATGTATTGGCTGCATTATGCCGAGGGTTCACTGATGTCTCCGTTGTTATTGAAACTGGTGTTTGACAAAGTTAAATCTGCCAAAATGCCTTTTTTTGTGAAGCCCATTGCCAAAGGCATAGCCAACAAAGTGATGTCTTCTTTTGTCACGCCCAACCTCAAAACCCATTTCCAGTACATCGAAAACCATTTGGCTGAACATGCCTATTTTACTGGCGAAAAAATCAGCGGTGCAGACATCCAAATGTCATTCCCGCTTGAGGCCAGTGTGGCACGAGGCGTGATCCAAAAGTCCTCGCACCCCAAGATTCACGCGTATGTGAAAAAAATTCATGCCCGTGCTGCTTACCAACAGGGCCTTGAACGGGGTGGGGAATAAGATTATTCTGAATGACCACCGAAAGCACGCCCAGGCGGCTTGCAAGACAAGTTTAATCCGGTAAACTAAGCAGACCTTAATCATTTGACCACCATGAACCAGGATCAATTCAACCAACTGGCGTCCCAAGGCCACAATCGCATTCCCTTGTACCGCTGTATTTCAGCCGACCTGGATACCCCCTTGAGCGCTTGGTTAAAGCTGGCCAATGGTAAACACACCTTTCTGCTTGAATCAGTGGAAGGCGGTGCGCGCTGGGGCCGGTACTCCATCATTGGTTTGTCAGCCAATTTCAGGTTTCAGGTATTTGATCGCACCTTTCGCGAGTATGCCTACGATACCCTGGTGGATGAATATGAAGTGGATGATGTTTTGGCTCAAGTCGAAGTCATCAAAGCCCGATACTCGGTGCCTGAAATCGAGGAGTTGCCCGGGTTCAGTGGTGGCCTGGTGGGGTATTTTGGTTATGAAACCATTGAACACATCGAGCCACGACTGAAAGGCCTGGCTCCAGAAGATCGTTTGCACATCCCAGACATTCACATGATGCTGGCCGAAGAAATAGCTGTGTTTGATAATTTGGCTGGTAAGGTATGGTTGATTACGCATGTGGATCCTACCGAGCATTTGGCCTATGAAAAAGGCAGCAAGCGCTTGCATGACCTGACCCACCGTTTGCGATCAGGTACCACTGGTTATGCTGAAATGATTAACCCCAACAGCATTGACACCACAGATTTTAAAACCGGGTTCAGTCGGGAAGAATTCGATGATGCCATAGCCCAATGCAAACGTTACATTGAATCGGGAGACATCATGCAAGTGGTGTTGTCACAGCGCATTTCTACCCACTTCAATGCCAGACCGCTTGATGTTTACCGGGCTTTGCGCGCCTCCAATCCCAGTCCATACATGTATTTTATGGACTTTGATGACTATCAGGTGGTCGGCTCATCGCCAGAAGTCTTGGTGCGACGGGTCGGCGATGAAGTGACTTTGCGGCCGATTGCGGGAACCCGTCCCCGGGGCAAAACCCCCGAAGAGGACCAAGCCCTTGAAGTAGATTTGTTGAATGATCCCAAAGAAATTGCTGAGCATTTGATGTTGATTGATCTGGGCCGCAATGATGTCGGCCGCATTGCTGAAATCGGTTCGGTGGTGTTGAAAGATAAAATGATCATTGAGCATTATTCACATGTCATGCACATTGTTTCTGAAATCAGGGGACAGCTGCAATCGGGTAAGTCCAATGCTGACATCATCAAAGCGGTTTTCCCTGCTGGTACCTTATCGGGTGCTGCCAAGGTTCGGGCCATGGAAGTGATTGCTGAGTTGGAAAAGGTCAAACGCAACGTGTATGCCGGTGCCGTAGGTTATTGGGGCTGGCATGGCGACATGGACATGGCCATCGCCATCAGAACTGCAGTGATTAAGGATCAACAACTGCATGTCCAAGCCGGTGCAGGCATAGTCGCCGACAGCACGGCCGAAAATGAGTGGCAAGAAATCATGAACAAATCCAAAGCCGTATTCCGTGCCGTTGAGCAGGCGGCTAAAGGTTTATAGGGCTCACAACCTCATTACCTTGAAGTGAACTGTTTCACAATTTACTGTGTTGATTTGTTGCATCATGGTTGGGCAATGGGCACATCAAATTAGTCAAAAATTGCATTGAATTATCAGAGAGTTTCCCATACTATTTGGTGTGCTCATTGCAATTTGTGCATGAAAAACAGTCTGTTAGCTGTTATGAGCATCATAATAAAAAACGCCATAACAGATAACTACAACAACTATTTTAAAACAGAGAGGGAGTATCCATGAAAAATCCATTCGTCAGGAACAGGCTGAGCGCAGCCTTGTGTCTGGGCCTCAGTTGTGCCTTCACCACGCCTGTGGTTTTTGCACAAGATGATTCAGTCGAAGAACTGGGCAAAGTGCAAGTCACTGGCTCCAGAATTCGCCAGTCACAAATCGAGGGTATAGAACCCACCCAAACCATCACCCGCGAAGACATTGACCGTTCCGGTCTGACGTCTGTGGGCGATATCTTGCAACAGTTGACCCAATCAGGCTCAGCCATCAACACCCGCTTCAATTCCAGTGGTAACTTTGGCTTTCCATCCAATGGTGGTGGTGTCGGTGCGGGGTCTACGCGAGTGGACATGCGACATTTGGACAGCAGCCGGGTTCTGGTGCTGGTCGATGGATTGCGCTGGGTGGCAGGCAGTTCTGCCTCAGGTGTGAGTAACGCCGTAGACATGAACACCATTCCTGTCGGCATCATCGACCGCATAGAAATCCTCAAAGACGGTGCTTCTTCTATTTATGGTGCCGATGCCATTGCTGGTGTGGTTAATATCATCACCAAAGACGCCATGCAAGGCGGGCAGGCACGAATTTATGCTGGTGCATTTGATGAAGGCGACGGCGAAACCGGTGCGTTTGATCTGACCGTAGGTACCCAGACTGATCGCATCAACATGATTTTCAATGTGGGCTATACCGAACAGCGTGAAGTATCAGCAGCCGACCGTGTGTTGTCGGCTTTTCCTAAGCCATTCACGGGTGTGACCCGCGGTAGTTCCGGAACGCCGCAAGGCCGTTTCCTGTTAAATGACGGCAATGGCAACAGCATCAATTGCACCATCAATGATGGTGTTACCGGTATGCCATCTTATGACCCCACATCGCCGTGTGCGGGTGATGACTTCCATCCATTCACTGATAACGACCGCTTCAATTACGCGCAGTTTAACTACTATGTCACGCCGTCCAAGCGTGCCAATATCTTTGGTAAAGTGGATGTGGAGTTGACTGACAACATCACATGGTATGCCAAGAGTGTTTACAACAACAGAAAATCAACCAACCAAGCGGCGCCAGAACCCATCTTCATTGGACCGTTTGCAGGTGCCGGTGCCATTGCCGATAACATCGTTATCGATGCCACCAACCCGTACAACCCTTTTGGCGTGAACGTGTTTGAGGATGGCTATGGATTCATTGGCAGACGACCGCTGGAAGCAGGACCTCGAATCTTCAACCAAGATGTGGATACTTTCTACTTCGCCACAGGCTTGGAAGGCAGCTTCAATGCGGCAGACCGATCTTGGTATTGGGACATCAATGCAGCCTACGGCAAAAACCAAGCGTCACAACGCAAAACCGGTGCATTGAATATTGCCCGCATTGAAAGGGCTTTGGGCCCAGTCGATGTGTGTAACAACACCCCTGGTTGTGTGCCGTTGAATCTGTTTGGAGGCCAAGGTAATGGTTCTGGCAGCATCACACCGGAAATGTTGAATTACATTTCTTTCATTCAAGCCGATAATTCAGAACAAGAGTTGTCCGACTTCACAGCCAACATCGGCGGTGATTTATTTGAACTACCTGCCGGTCCTTTGTCAGTGGCTGTGGGTTACGAATACCGCAAAAAATCAGGTTTCTTCCAACCAGATCCCATCGTGGTAGCGGGTGAGAGTAATGGTGTTCCTGCCAGCCCAACAGCTGGTGAATTCAGTGTTGATGAGTTTTATGCAGAGGTTCGGGTGCCGATTTTGGCTGACGTGCCAGGTGCCGAGTTGCTTGATGTCTCTATGGCATTTAGAAGCTCCGATTACAGCACATCAGGTTCGGATACTACGGGTAAAGTGGGCTTTCAATACATGCCAACCAACAACCTGATGTTCCGTGGCTCATTCGCTGAAGGTTTGCGTTCGCCATCGATTGGAGAGTTGTTTGGTACCCAGGCGCGTTTTGACGCCCAACTGAATGACCCATGTAACTCAGATGTCAACGGCGTGATTCCGAGTTTGCCAGGTTGTGCGGGCATCCCTGCCGGTTACCAACAAACCAACCCACAAATTTCAACCTTAACCGGTGGTAACCCCAACCTGTCGCCAGAAGAAGCAGAAACCCTGACTTTGGGACTGGTTTATTCACCCGCTTGGGCAGATGATACTGCCTGGGCGAGCTCATTGGATTTTGAAATCACCTACTACGACATTGAAGTAGATGGTGCCATTCAGGCTGTTGATGCGCAGTTTATTTTGGATCGCTGTGCCCAAGATCCCAGCTATGTGTTGTGTTCATCGTTCAATCGTGACAGCTTTGGTAACATCCAAAACTTCAGCACGCAGTTGACCAACATTGGTGGCATCGAAACCAACGGTGTCGACGTCAACATGACTTGGACTTCACCACAGTATGACTGGGGCTTCATCCAAGCCAGCTGGAACAATTCGTTCGTGAATGAGTTTGATGAATTAAACCCCGCCAACACACCTTCTGGTTTTGCACCACGTGACCTGGATGGCATAGAAGTCAGTGACTCAGGCATTCCCAACTGGAACTCCAACCTGTACACCACCGTTAATGTCAGGGATTGGAAATTCATCTGGGGAACCCGTCACATCAGCTCATTAACAGAAGCTTGTAGTGACTTCCTGGATGGCTCTCCAAATGGTCTGGCTGAGTTGGGACTGTGTTCTGATTCTGTCAATCGCACCAATCGTCTGGGCAGCACCACTTACCACGATTTACAAGTGATCTTCCCAGAATGGGGCGGAGTGCAATTAGAAGCAGGTATCAATAACGTCACCGATAAAAGACCGCCAACTTGTTTCAGTTGTTCACTGAATGGCTACGATCCTTCCACTTACGATGGTGAAGGCCAATTCGGATATGTCCGAGCGACCGTAGACTTTTAACCGTTACTGAACAGTTAAAAACAGAGAAAACGGCCTCTTAGGGGCCGTTTTTTCATTTCCACGGCTCACTATTTTCTGTACAATGCCCTTTTTGCCCGGACAGTCACGATGCTGTTGATGTTAGATAATTACGATTCCTTCACTTATAACCTGGTGCAGTATTTTGGTGAGCTTGATTGTGAAGTTAAAGTGTGTCGTAATGATGAAATCACTGTGCAGCAGGCTTTAGACCTCAAACCTTCACATGTGGTTATATCACCCGGCCCCAGAAACCCTGACATGGCTGGTATTTCGATGGAGCTGATAAAGGCCTGTGCTGGACAGATACCCTTGTTGGGAGTTTGTTTGGGACACCAATCCATTGGTCAGGTGTTTGGAGGTCAAGTGATTCAAGCGAAAACCATCATGCACGGTAAAATATCTGCCGTACACCACCACAACAACGACGTATTCACCGGACTGAATAACCCCTTCAATGCCACCCGCTACCATTCCTTGGTCGTCGCTAAAGACAGTCTACCCGATTGTCTCGAAATCACCGCTTGGACTGAGACTGGCGATGGTGAGTTTGATGAAATCATGGGCTTCAGGCACCGTGAATATGCCCTTTCAGGCGTGCAGTTTCATCCCGAGAGCATCCTCACTGAACATGGCCACCAGATGCTACAAAACTTTTTAGACCAAAAATAACAATTAACCACCACCAACCCACACAATTTAATCATGAACAAAACACCCATACAACAAGCCTTAGAAATCCTTGGCGAGGGCCAGGAACTGAGTGCTGATGACATGACTGAAGTGATGAATCAAATCATGGATGGAAGCGCCACGCAGGCACAAATAGGCGGCTTACTGATGGCATTAAAGATCAACGGTGAAACCGTTGAACAGATCACGGCTGCGGCCAAAGTGATGAGAAATCGCGCCGTCAAAGTGGAGGTCAGTGATGAACACTTGATAGACACTTGTGGTACCGGTGGTGATGGCGTGGGTATTTTTAATGTGTCTACAGCGGTGGCATTTATAGCCGCTGCGGCGGGTTGCCGCGTGGCCAAACATGGCAACCGGTCGGTTTCTTCATCAACGGGTTCAGCCGATGTGCTCGAGGTCGCTGGGTTCAACTTGAATTTAACTGCTGAGCAAGTGGCCGAATGCATCGAAAAATTTAATATTGGCTTTTTGTTTGCCCCGGCTCACCATGGCGCAACCAAATATGCGGTGGGTCCACGCAAGGAGTTGGCAGTACGCACCATGTTCAATCTGCTTGGCCCGCTAACCAATCCAGCTGAAACGCCCAATCAGGTGATGGGTATTTTTTCCAAACAATGGGTGCTTACCGCTGCAGAAGTGTTGAAAAAATTAGGATCCAGGCATGTGATGGTGGTACATTCAGCCGATGGCATGGATGAAATATCTTTAGCAGATGCCACCCATGTGGCTGAATTGAAAGGCGGCGAAATCAATGAGTATATGATTGAGCCTGAAGATTTTGATATCGAGCGTCAGTCCGTAGATGAGCTGGTGGTGGAAAATGCTGAACAATCATTGGCCATCATCCAAAAGGCCTTGTCGGGGGAGCCGGGCCCAGCTGCAGACATCTTGGCACTGAATGCCGGTGCTGCCATCTATGTGGCAGATCGGGCCAAAACCCTGCCAGAGGGTGTGAAAAAGGCCCAACAAATCCTGCAATCAGGTGATGCCTGGAACTTGATGCAAGCCTTGGCAACACACACCCGGACTTTGTCCTGAGTCAGCGCGAGACTGGAGCCTAAACATGAACAACGTATTGGATAAAATCATCGCCACCAAGCAAGCAGAAGTGGCCGCAGGCAAGCAACAACAGAGCCTGTCAGATTTACGAAAAATCATCGCTGAACAAACGCCATGTCGTGGGTTTTATCATGCCATCGAGAACCAATTGATTAAAGGTGAATCAGCGGTCATTGCTGAAGTGAAGAAAGCTTCGCCATCCAAAGGCGTGATCCGGGCAGATTTTGATCCGGTGAGCATTGCCCAATCTTATTTGAAAGGCGGCGCTACATGCTTGTCGGTGCTGACTGATGAGCCTTATTTTCAAGGCAGCGATGCATACTTGCAACAAGTTCGCGCCATGGTTGGTCTACCGGTTCTGCGCAAAGATTTTATGGTTGATCCCTGGCAAATATTCCAATCACGGGCATTGGGAGCGGACTGTGTTTTGTTGATTGTTGCCTGTTTAACTGATGAATTGTTGCATGAAATGCATGACCTGGCAGTCGACCTGGGCATGGATGTATTGGTCGAAGTGCATGATGCGGAAGAAATGCAACGGGCTTTGACTACCCAGGCACAATTGATTGGCATCAATAACCGCAACCTGAAGACTTTTGAAACCAGTTTAGCAACCAGTGAAAAACTGTGTGTCATGGTGCCGGAGGACGGTGAACGGATTGTGGTCAGTGAAAGCGGCATTCATACCAGTGGGGACATCAAGCAGCTACAATCACATGATATTTTTACCTACTTAATTGGTGAGTCCTTGATGCGTCATGTTGACCCCGGTGTTCAATTACAAGCCCTGTTGCAAGGTGACGTGTGAGTCGCATTGGCATCATCGGTGCCATGCACCCTGAATGTGAATACCTGCGAGAACAAATCAAAGAACCACGCAACAGCCAATACCTCGACATTCAGATAACCCATGGACAATGGTCTGGACATTCGGTGTGTTTGTTGGAAGCCGGCATCGGCAAAGTCAATGCCACCCTGGCCACCGAATGGCTGATCAGGGATTTCAAGCCAGACCTGATCATCAACACCGGCTCAGCTGGCGGCATCAGGTCAGGTTGTCAGGTGGGTGATTTTGTGTTGGCCGACCGGGTCTGTCACCACGACATTGACATCAGTCCCATTGGTTTTGCATACGGTGAATTACCCCGCTTGCCGGTTTATTATGCCATTGAGTCCAGCCTGTTAGACTTGTTGGTGCAGGTGGTTTCCACCGCGTCAGAACCCCACCACCTGGGTACCATCGCCACCGGTGAGTCATTCATTTACCAGCAACCACAAGTGGAATTGATTAAACAGCGCTTTGAGGGTGTTTTGGCTTGTGATATGGAAGCAGCCGCAGTGGCACAGGTGTGTCATATGCATCAAGTTGAGTTTTTGGTCATCAGAAACTTATCCGATGTGGCCGGAGAACAAGCCCCCGCCAACTTCAATCGCTTCATCGACCAGGCCAGCCAAAAATCAACAGCTTTGGTGCTGCGACTGATTGCAGCGCTGAATCCAGAACGTTAATTCAGTTTAGACAGGTCGTACAACTCCCGGTGCCTTTCCAGGAAATATATCTCTCGGTGGGGTGCTGCACCTTGGACCCGTTGTTGGCAATACCCAGTTTTGGTACAACGCCAACGCTCTGATCCAGATGCCATGGTGATGTCTATCAAGTACACAAAATCCAGGTTGCCTTCGACACCGGTGGCTAACTCACGATTGAAAAACAAATCGCCCAAAGTTTGCAACAGGTCCGCATCAGAGGTATCTATCACGGTGGTAAAACGCTCATCAAAGGCTTTGTAATGAGTCAGCTTGGGGTGATCTTCACCACAACCAGACAGCACAACAAAGCAACTTATGAGCAACAAGAGTTGGGTTATTTTTATCATAACATCGCCTTTATACACACTTACAGGTACTGAAAGGCCATGCCGATTTACACACGCAAATAATTGAATGCAATCATTATGCCCCCCAGCATTACACGCATAATCAATATATCACAGTTGTTTTTTTAAAACAATGTACACAAGGGCTGGGGCCATTTAGGTACAAAAATATGTGCATTTTGTTCCGCTTGTATAATGAAATCATTTAAAAGACAATAGACGCATGAACAATGTGACGCGTTTTGCTATCAATTTCAGAAATTTTATCTTTGAGGTGGCCCGCAGGTACCGCGATGATGAAACCTCACTGGCAGCCAGCTCTTTGGCCTATACCGCTTTGTTGTCTCTGGTACCATTTATGTCGGTGATGGTGACCGTGTTCTCTGCCATGCCATTGTTCGAAGATGCTTCAAGACAGTTACAAAATTTTATCTTTCAAAACTTTGTGCCTACTTCTGGTGCGGTGGTACAGGAATACATACTGGGTTTTGTCGATAAGGCCCGGGGGTTAACGGTCACCATGTTTCTGGCGGTGTTTGTGACTTCTATTTTGATGATGCACACCATGGAAAAAGCCCTGAACCGGATTTTTGACAGCAAGGCTTCTGGGCGCTTTCGAACCAAATTGATGATGTACTGGGCAGTGTTAACCATGGGTCCATTGTTGGTCGGTGGTGGGATTGCCTTATCAACCCTGTTATTTAATTATTCTGCCATTGCCAGCGCCAAAGGTATTCTGATTAAGGCTTTACCGGTACTGTCATCGACTGTGGGCTTTTTCTTTATCTACTTGATTGTCCCGAATCATAAAGTCAATTGGCGTCATGCCTTGTTGGGTGCACTGTTTTCTGCCGTATGTTTTGAGCTGGCTAAAAAAGGCTTCGCTATGTATGTGACTTCCATACCGAGCTACCAAAAAGTGTATGGTACCCTGGCCACCATCCCGCTGTTTTTGATTTGGATGTTTTTGTCTTGGAATATCATTCTAATCGGCGGTACCATCACCGCCACCTTGGAGACATCCCGTTGGCGATTACATGTGCAAAAATACCAGCGCAATCAGCGCCTTCTGGTGGTGATGGAAATCCTTCGCTTACTGTGGCAAGCCAGTCAACAAGGAAAAACTGTCAGCAATTCTGACTTGTGCGGTCATTTGTATTTCGTGCCTGACGATGAACTTAATCACCAGCTTGAATGGTTAATCGAGCAGGGCTATGTTGCGGTTAACCAATCGGGTGATTATTTGATCAGACATGACCTGTCAACTTTGAGCTTTAAAAAGATGTATGCCAATGGCGCTTATAAAGTGCCCATCAAAGCATCACCCCCTTTCAGTCGCTACCAAAGCCTGCTGGATGATTTTTGGCAGCCCTTGGAACCGATGCTTGACCAATCAGTAGAGCAGCTACTGGTCCGACAACAAAACGAACCAGAGCCCACGCCTGAACAAGCACAGCAACAAGAACAACAACAAGAACAACAAGAAACCAATAACTGAATTTATCCACCAACCATAAAGCAAAAAAACATGACTCCAAAAGCAGTAAACTCAAGACAAATGAAACAAGTAAGCATGATCAGAACAAACCACAACCAACCCAGAATGCGGTTGCTGACCGCGCTGGTGCTGGTGATAGGATTGACCCTAAGTGGTTGCAGCGAGCCACCAACATCGAACCAGCAAGAAGCTGCTCAACAGACAGAAAAGGGTACTCAAACAACCCCAATAGCTGAACAACCTGATGCTGAAATTGATAACAATGGTGTCGACAACGATGCGGTCAATGCCGAAACGGCAGCGCCTAAAACGGATGGCATCGAATCGCCATTGAACTTTAGTCTCAATGACCTGGAAGGCAATACCGTAACCGCCGAAGCCTACCGCGGTAAATGGCTGGTGTTGAATTATTGGGCCACCTGGTGCGCGCCCTGTCGGGATGAAATGCCAGAACTGGTCAAATTCCAAGCTGAAAATGACAACGTACAAGTGCTGGGCATTGCCTATGAAGATGCCACCATTGAAAAGCTGCAAAACTTCGCTGAAGACTTTGGTATCACGTACCCCTTGCTGACCATCGATGTTTACAACCCGCCAGGCTTTGCCGCGGAGGGCGGTCTGGGTCTGCCCACCACGATTGTTTATAACCCCGAAGGCATGCGCCACAAAAAGCACATGGGCCCGATAGATGCGGAAGGTTTGGTTGAGTTGATTCAGTAAAATTGTCATCCCAAGCAATCCGGATGCACCCGTTAACTTTTTAAGATAGAGGTGAATATGCGCTATTTATTGAAAATATCAGGGTTCTTGATCAGTGTTATGTTGCTACACGGCTGTGCCAGTACCCAAGCGCCCATAGAAAGGAAAAGTTACTTCCCGTGGGAAAGTGACACAGGTTATGCGCAAGTAGTTAAACATGGTAACACCCTGTATCTTTCAGGCATCACCAGTGAACAAAAGCGTTTCGATGACCAAATAGATGACATTTACAGCCTCATCAAAAACATGTTGGCAGATTATGGTGTGGGTATGGAAGCGATTGTCAAAGAAGTGATTTACACCACCGACATCGAAGGCTTGAAGGCCGCAATTGCAACACGCAAAGCGCACTTCAATGGTCAATACCCAGCTTCTAGTTGGGTGGAAGTTAAACGACTTTGGAGCCCTACGCACTTATTGGAAGTTGAAGTGGTTGTGGCGCTGCCTTAAATTTACCTGGTGGCAATGCGCGTGTGGTGAGCTAAGCTTCCACAAGCCTCCTACACATCCTTGATTGACTTGGGGTAAGTCTCATCCACTCCAAGGAGGTCTTTGGACTCCATTGCGTTGTGCTGGCCTACAAGGGCAGATCATGTTCCTGCCATGATTCTGCATTCCCCACTTCCATGTGAGTCATGTAGGTCTGCCGCGATAGCATACTGCCTTGGATGGCAGGTATTAGAGGAATGCAGGAGCAATTGCCGAGGAGCGGTAGCGGCCAAGATAACCAAGGTCATTAGTTGCGGTGCTGTTGGCCAGGCAGCGCGGGGATCACCAGAAATGTGGCAACTTGGTAGGGACCCACACTTAAGTTAATTCATTCAAAGCCCACTCGATGTGTTCTTTGACTAGGGTTGAACAGTGCTCTAGTTTGTCTTTCAGGGCAGAGATGATGGCTGCAGTGGGTTGGGCATTGCCCAGGGCCACGGCAAGGTTGCGCTGCCAGGCGTCATAGCCGATGCGACGGATGGGAGAGCCGGCGGTGTTGGCCAAGAATTCGGCTTCGGTCCATTGAAACAAACTCAGTAAATCAATGTCGTCCAGTTGGTGTCGCGGTGAGAAATCAGGTTCTTGGGTGTCTTGGGTGAACTTATTCCATGGACACACCACTTGGCAGTCATCACAACCATAGATGCGGTTGCCCATGGCTTTTCTGAATTCAACTGGGATGGGGCCATGGTTTTCAATGGTCAGGTAGGATATACAGCGCCGGGCATCGACCTGAAAAGGTGCCACAATGGCTTGGGTAGGGCAGTCTTGTAAGCATTGTGTGCAAGTGCCACAGTGAAAGCTTTGGGGTTGATCAACCGGTAACGGCAGGTCGGTGTATATTTCACCCAGGAAAAAATAAGAGCCAGCCTTGGAGTTCAATAAATTACTGTGTTTGCCAATCCAGCCCAGGCCGGCTTTCTCGGCGATGGCTTTTTCCATCACTGGTGCCGAATCAGTGAACACCCGGTGACCGAAAGGTCCGATGTGTTGTGCAATTTTCTGGGTCAGTTTTTTGAGTCGGTTGCGCAGCACCTTATGGTAGTCGCGACCGAGGGCATACCGAGAAATGGCGGCCTTGTTGGGTTGTGCAGTCAAGGATTCATAGGGTGTCAGACTGGTGTCCATGTAATCCATGCGCACCGCAATGATACTCAGGGTGCCCGGTTCCAGTTCGGCCGGTCGAAAACGTTTGGAACCGTGCTTGTGCATGTAATCCATGTTGCCGTGGTACTGTTTTTCAAGCCAGTTTTGCAGGTGTTCACCGGCGGTTTCCAGGTTCACATCACTGACCCCAAACCCTTGAAAGCCCAACTCGTGGGCCCAGGTTTCGATTTGCGATTTTAACTGTTGATAATCAGGGTGATTTTGCACAAGGTTCGCTGCTAAAATGGTGGTTCAAACAAGAAGACTCAATATAACCAATTATATAACATCATATGATGGCACTTTACCACAACAGCAAGACCGCAGCGATTGATGAGCTGGCTGCTCAGGCCTTGGCGGTTGATTCTTTTGGCTTGATGTTGAAAGCCGGTGCAGCGATATTTGAGTATGTCAAAGGCCACCCAAGCTTGTTGGTTATCACCGGTCCAGGTAACAACGGCGGTGATGGCTTTGTGGTGGCCGAACTGGCGCGACAACAAGGCATCAAGGTCACCTTGGTGGCGACTCGACCAACGACTGAATTGACAGGCGATGCTTTGTTGGCCGCCCAACAGTTTCAAGGCGAGGTTCACAGCCCAGAATACCTGGAAGAGATTGCTCCTGACAGTTACGAGGTCTTGGTGGATGCATTGTTTGGGACTGGCCTGTGTTCACCTGCACGTGCGCCTCAGGCAGCCGTTATTGAATGGATTAACCAACAACCGCAAGCCGTGGTATCGATTGATATACCCAGCGGCTTGCACGGTGGCAGTGGCCAGCAGCTGGGAAAGGCGGTCAAAGCCGATTTGACGGTCTCAGTGATTACATTAAACACGGGCTTGTTTACCTTGGCCGGCAAAAGCCATTGTGGTGATGTGGAATTAGCCGATTTGGGATTGGCTGCGGATGTTTTTACTGGTGTTGAAGCCGATGGTTGGTTGTTGTCAGCTGCTGAATTGAATCAATTGTATGCTGTCAGAAACGATGCCGGGCACAAGGGCAGTTTTGGACACGTGCTGACCCTGGGTGGCCAGGCTGGCATGTTGGGTGCTGTTTTGCTGGCTGGTCAGGCGGTGCTCAAGGCTGGTGCCGGCGCCACCACGGTGGTGACTGATTCTGCCCATGCCGAAATGGTCCCAACAGCGGCACCAGAGTTAATGACTTGGGGATTTGATGCCTCGCGTTGTGATATGCCTTTGCAAGAACTGCTTGAACGCAAAGCCGTTGATGTGGTGCTGTTAGGCATGGGCATGGGGCGATCTGACTGGTCCCGACAAATGTATGCGCATGCCGCTGCCATAGCCGCGCCCTTGGTGATCGATGCTGATGGCTTGTATTGGCTTGCCGCCGCCGATGCACTGCCACATCATTTGGCCGTTATCACGCCGCACCCCAAAGAGGCAGCAAGGCTGTTAGATACGCACATAGCGACTGTGCAAGAAGACCGGTGGCAAGCAGTGAAAGCACTGGCCAATAAATACCAGTGTGTGGCCATCCTCAAAGGATCGGGCACCCTGATCAGTGACGGCAAAACAGTCTGGTGTTGTCCATATGGCAATGCCAATTTGGCCACCGCTGGAACCGGCGATGTGTTGGCTGGCATGGTGGCCGGGTTATTGGCTCAGGGTCATGCTGTAACTGAGGCAGCCCAGTTGGCGGTGTTGTGGCATGCCATGGCTGGTGAATACAGTGCCTATGGTTTAACTTTGACTGCTTCGGACTTGTTGGCTTCCTTGCATGAGGTGTTGCCATGAGTACGCACGCCATCGACACCCTCGACCAATTGCAAGCACTGGCCATAGATTTCAGTCAGCAAGTGAATCCCGGTGAGGTGATTTATCTCGATGGGGATTTGGGCTCCGGTAAAACCACATTCAGTCAATTTTTTTTAAAGGCCTGTGGGGTGACTGGTCATGTCAAAAGCCCCACCTACACTTTGTATGAAAGCTATCAGGTGCAACAACAGAGCTACATTCATATGGACTTATACCGTTTATCGGACCCGGAGGAACTGTATTTTCTGGGCCTGGAAGACTTGCTTAATGGTACCAATATCCTCTTGGTTGAATGGCCCGATAAAGGCCTTGGGGTCATACCTGCAGCTGATTGGGTGTTGTCATTTTTACTGGATGGCCAACAGCGCACCTTAAAAATAACATCAGATTAGTGTTGTATCTTATTGATTTTGTGCAATAATACTTGAATGAAGCTGTCAGATTAAATACAATCGATGGCAGAATCGGAAAGTAGCCATGAAAAAAACGTTGATTACATTACTGACCCTGAGTTGTGGTTTGGCCCAAGCTGTGAATGTCGAAGGCATGCGTGTGTGGACCGGCCCCGATCACACGCGTGCAGTTTTTGACCTCAGTGGTGATACCGAATACAAACTTTTTGAGCTGGATAACCCGCCCCGTGTGGTGATTGATTTGGATGAATCTCAGTTATCATCGAGTTTGGCTATTAAAGATAACAAGGACATCAAAAAAGTCCGTTTCAGTAATCAGAAAGGCAAAGTTCGAATCGTGTTGGACTTGCACGACGACCTCAAATCCAAAAGCTTCTTACTGAAACCCACAGGGGATTATGGTCATCGCCTGGTGGTTGATTTGGACCGCAAAACCAAGCCGCAGGTTAAAACTGTGGCTGAAGTCACCAAGCCAAACCGCGATGTGCTGATTGCTGTCGATGCCGGGCATGGCGGTGAAGACCCAGGCGCCATCGGTGCTGCTGGTACCCATGAAAAAGACATTACATTGAATGTGGCCAAAGCCCTGGCCCAAAAAATCAATGCCCAAGAAGGCATGAAAGCATTGATTGTTAGAGATGGTGATTATTATATCAAGCACCGCAAACGATTTGAGAAAGCCCGACAACATGGTGCTGATTTGTTTGTTTCTATTCATGCCGATGCTTTTCACAGCCGCGATGTGAATGGCGCCAGCGTGTATATCCTGTCCCAGCGAGGGGCTTCTTCTGAGGCCGCCAAATGGTTGGCAGCGTCAGAAAACAAAGCCGATCAGATTGGTGGTGTGGTCATTGAAGACAAACAAGACATGTTGTCTAAGGTACTGTATGACCTGTCACAGAATGCCGCATTGGAAGAGAGTCACAAGGCTGCCAAGGCCGTTCATCAGGCCATGCAAAAAGTGGTTAAACTGCACGGCAACGGTTTTGGGCAAGCCAATTTTCTGGTGTTAAAATCACCTGATGTGCCTTCCTTGTTGGTTGAAACTGGGTATATTTCGAACCCCGGTGATGAGCGCAAGTTGAAAGACCCCAATCATGTCGACAAGCTGACCAAACAAATTGCCGAAGGCATCCGCAATTACTTTTATCAAAGCCCACCACCGAATACTTGGATTGCAGCTCAAGCCAAAGGCAGAAAACACGTGGTTCAGTCAGGTGACACCCTCAGTGACATTGCTTCTCGACATGGCACCACACTGGCAGCCATCAAGTCAATCAACAACAAACAATCCAACCGCTTGTTGGTGGGTGAAGTGTTGTACTTGCCCAATTAAACGCTAGAAATCTTTTTTGGCAAGGGTGGTTGCCACTTCTGGGACTTGCATCAATGCGGCGGAACTATACCAGGGGATTAATTCCATTGCCAACCTTCCCGCTTGGATGGCCGGGTCTGACTCAGTCAGGCTTTTGGCTTCTTCGATCGTTTTGACATTGAATACATAAATGCCCCGAAAACCCAATTCATTTTTGGCAAAGGGGCCGGCCACCACCAAATCACCAGATTTTGCCATCCTGCCAATGTTGTCCATGTGGGCTTGTTGTAATTTGGCTGCTTCTTCCGGTGTTTGGTCCTGATTGGGCCCAGCTTTGAGAATGGCCATCACATACATTTTCATACCATAATCATCAGCACCCAGTTCCTGAGCCAGGGCTTCATTGTATGTTGGTTTGGTATCCTCTGTGGTTGATTCACTGTGTGACTGCCAAGCCCAAAGCAACAGCAAGGTAAGGATCATTGTTTTCATCTGTCATTCTCGAATGTTAGCTATGTGGATTATGATACACCCCAAAGTGGTGTTTGCCAAATGCACCAAAAGAGCCAGTGGCACCCTAATTAATAGGGCATCAAATAGGACATCAGTTGGGTGCAATTAATAAGTAATTGCGCTAAAGTAATCGGCTTGGCCATTCGGACAAGCCATATAGCCCTGAAACTAACATACCCAAGGCCTGTCGGAATATCATTGAAAAACAAGTAGAGGAAAATTATGTTGATTAAAACATCTGTTAAGTGGCTGTTGTTACTGACCCTGGTGGTCAGTGGTGCGGTAACCGCAAAACTGCCCAAAGGCATTGAAGAAGTGACCTCAGTCGAAGGCATCACTGAATACCGTCTAGAAAATGGTTTACAAGTGTTGTTGTTCCCTGACCAATCGCAGGAAACACAAACCGTAAACATCACCTACCATGTGGGATCCAAACATGAAAACTACGGTGAAACCGGGATGGCACATTTGTTGGAACATTTGGTGTTTAAAGGCACGCCCAATCACCCCAACATCACCAAAGAATTGACTGACCGCGGTGCTGAACCTAACGGCACCACCTGGACCGACCGCACCAATTACTTTGAGACCTTTGCTGCTTCAGATGATAACCTGGAATGGGCCATTGAACTGGAAGCAGATCGCATGATCAACTCATTCATTTCCAAGGAAGATCTGGATTCTGAAATGACTGTGGTCAGAAATGAGCTGGAAAATGGTGACAACAATCCCATTCGTGTGCTGTTACAACGCATGGCTTCTGTGGCCATGGATTGGCACAATTACGGTAAAAGCACCATTGGTGCCCGTTCTGACCTGGAAAATGTGGACATTTCCAATCTTCAGGCTTTCTACAAAAAATATTACCAGCCAGACAATGCCACTTTGATTGTGGCCGGTAAGATCGATGTCGATAAAACCCTGAAACTGATTAAAAAACATTTTGGCAAAATCAAGAAACCTGATCGTACCATCGCGCCTTTGTACACCGAAGAGCCGATTCAAGACGGCGAGCGCATGGTCACTGTCAGACGTGCCGGTGATGTGCAAGTGGTGGGTGTGGTGTACAAAGCGCCTGCAGGTTCTGATGAGAAATTTGCTGCAGTGGATGTGCTGTCAGAAGTGATGGCTAACCCCACCACCGGTCGCCTGCACAATGAAGTGGTCAAAGAAGACCTGGCTGCCAGCAGCTTTGGTTTCAATTTTCAGTGGGCCGAGCCAGGTTTGATGTTATACATGGCGCAGGTCAGTAAAGACAAAGACTTAGATGCTGCTAAAAACGCCATGTTGGCCACCTTGGAAGGTGTTAAAGACAACCCCATCACCGATGATGAGGTCGAACAGGCCAAAGCCAATTGGTTGAAAAACTTTGAATTGTCGTTCAATTCATCAGAACGCGTTGCTTTGGCACTGAGTGAAGAAGTGGGTATGGGTGATTGGCGTTTGATGTTCCTCAATCGTGACCGCGTAGAAGCTGTGACCACCGAGCAGGTTCAAGCAGCCGCCGAGGAATACATGGTTAATGACAACCGCACTTTGGGTTTGTTTATTCCGGAAAATGACTTTGATCGCGCCGATTCTATTGAAAGGTACACGGTGGCTGAAGTTAAGGCCATGGTTGAAGGCTATGAAGGCCGCGAACAGGTGGCACAAGGTGAAGATTTTGACCCTTCCTTTGATAACATCGATGCCCGCACCAACCGCGTTGAGCTGGATAATGAAGCCCGCATGGTTGAATTGAAAAAAGAAACCCGCGGTGATTCAGTGGTGATGAACCTCAGTCTGGACTTGGGTAATGAAGAAGCCTTGTTCAATCAAGCCATGGCTGGGCGCATGACCGGCAACATGCTGGATCGCGGCACTGAGCAATACACTCGCAGTGAGTTGAAAGCAAAATTCGATGCGTTGAAGGCCAATGTCAGCGTTTCGGGATCAGCCCGTGGCGCCAATGTCAGTATCAGAACGACCCATGAAAATTTGCCCAAAGTCATCAACTTATTGAATGAAGTGTTGAAAAAACCAGTGTTTGACCAAGAAGAACTGGATGTACTCAAACAGGAAATGGTGGTTGCTTTGGAACAGCAAAAGCAGCAACCAACCACATTGGTATTCAGGCAACTGGGCCAACATTTGGATCCATACGAGCCAGGACATCCTCGCTATCAAATGGACATCGATGATGAAATTTCGGCCATCAAAGCCATCACAGTAGAGGACCTCAAAGATTTCCACAGCACATTCTACGGTTCACAAAATGCCGATGTCAGTGTGGTCGGTGATTTTGATCAAGACCAGGTGAAGGCATCTGTATCTGAATTGTTTGACGGTTGGGTCAGTGACGTTGAATACGAGCGCGTACCTGCCAAAATAGCTCAGGTTGACAGCATCAATAAATTCATCAACACGCCAGATAAATCAGGTGCCGCTTTCGGTGCCATGATTCGTCTGCCCATCAGTGATGAGCATCCGGATTATCCTGCGTTGGTGATGGCCAATCAAATGTTTGGCGGTGGCTTCATCAGCAGCCGTTTGGCCAACCGCCTGCGTCAGCAAGATGGATTGAGTTACGGTGCCGGATCATTCTTTAATGCCTCTCCTTATGACGAGGTGGCCACCTTTGGCGCCTATGCCATTTGTGCGCCAGAAAACCTAGACAGGGTTGAAATAGGCTTCAAAGAAGAACTGCAAAAAGTATTGGATGAAGGCTTCACCCAGAAAGAATTGGATGATGCGCGCAAAGGTGTGTTGCAAAACAACCGCATAGATCGTGCCAAAGACAATCGCTTGGCCAGCACCTTGTCCAGTTTCATTGACTTGGAAAGAACCCAACAGTGGAACAAGCAATACGAGCAAGCCATTGAAGACCTGACTTTACTGCAGGTCAACATGGCATTCAAAAAACACATCAATCCTGACAACATTTCAATCATCAAAGCAGGTGATGAAACGAAAATGAATGCAGAGTGATGATTTAGCAGCCTCAGCAAAGGATTAACTGAGACGCCATAAAGCCGAATCCAATGATTCGGCTTTTTTTGTGCCCGCTACAATTTCAATGTTTGTTACAATCTTTGGTTTTTTATCTGGTGAGAATCGTAATGAGAATGTTGGGTTTGATGATTTTGGTGGTTTGCAGCGCCCAAGCTGAAGATGCGTTGTACAGCGATGAGTTTTTGCAAAAAGTAGCGACTTTGCGTGACCATGCTTTGGAACACCCACTGGCCTATGAATTGACTGAATCTTTGACCACTGAGGTGGGACCGAGACTGGCGGGCAGTCCAGGTGATGCCAAAGCCGTGGCTTGGGGCGTGGAAAAATTTAAGGCTTTGGGATTCGATCGGGTCACCACCGAACCCGTCACCTTTACCCGTTGGACCCGGGGAGAGGAAACTGCCAAGGTGGTGGCACCATTTAATCAGCCATTGGCCATCACTGCGCTGGGTCGAACGGTGCCTACGCCGGCGGAAGGCATCACTGCTGAGGTTGTTCATTTTGCCACCCTGGCCGATCTGGAGGCCGCCGATCCGGCCACTGTTAAAGGCAAAATCACGTTCATCAGTAACCGCATGGAACGCCACCAGGATGGCTCAGGTTATGGCAAAGCCGTCGGTGCTCGAGGCACCACCGCACAAGTGACGGCTGCCAAAGGCGGCGTGGCTGCCATCATTCGTTCTATCGGTACCGATGATAACCGCACACCGCACACTGGCGCGGCCAAATACGACGCCAACATCCCCTCAGTACCTGCAGGTGCCGTCTCCAACCCAGATGCCGATTTGTTGGTCAATATGATCAAGCGCCAACAACCGGTTAAAGTTCACCTGACACTGACCTCTCATTGGGATGGCCAATACACCACGCAAAATGTCATTGGTGACATGTTAGGCAGCGAACAACAGGACCAATTCATTGTCATTGGTTGTCACTTGGATTCTTGGGACCTGGGCACTGGTGCCATAGATGATGCCTCAGGTTGTGGCATCACCATGGCTGCGGCCAAATTGATCAAAGAACATTTAGGCCCACTAAGAAAAACCATCCGTGTGGTGCTTTGGGCCAATGAAGAGTATGGACTATCAGGTGCTTTGGCATACCATGAACAACATAAGGATAACTTGTCCAATCACATTCTGGGCGGCGAGTCTGATTTTGGTGCCGGCCGTATTTATGGTTTGGGCACGCGGGTGGCTGAATCTGCCATGCCCCTGGTCAAACAGATGTTGCCCCTGTTGAAACCGCTGGGTATTGAATACATCAACAACCAAAGCAGCTCGGGTGCTGACCTGATTCCATTGAGAAAAGCTGGCATGGCGGTGTTCGGTTTGAAACAAGATGGCACCAAGTATTTTGATTACCACCACACCGCCAATGATACCTTGGATAAGGTGGACCCTGAAGAGTTGGCACAAAATGTCGCAGCTTGGGTAGTGGTGACTGCCTTGGCAGCACAAACAGATCAAGATTTTGGCTTTGGTTTGACCGATCCTGAATAATTAAATTTATTGAGTTGATAAAAAAAGCCTGACGTGTACGGTCAGGCTTTTTTTTTGCTTATGGTTTTGCCGTCATTGTTTAATGTAGTACTGCCTCCGACCTACCATTGCAATCATCAAAATCGCCATCAGTAACATCATCCATGAACTGAGGGTAGGTACCCTAACCGGTGCGGTAACAGGTCCTTCGGTGTCGACCGTTTCCGTATCAGTTTCAGGGTCAGTGATGGTTTCATCTGATATGGCTTGCGCCACATTCACGATTTGGCCATTGTCCACATCAGACTGTTGTACCACGTAAGTCCCTACCAAAACACAAGTGGCACCGACATTCAAGGTGGCACAGCTGGTGCTGTTGGGATTGATCATGTTATCGGTGATAACCACATTGTTTAATGTCACGTTACCGACGTTTGTAGCCACAATAGTGAAGGTCAACGTGTCATTGACTGTGACGGACCCTGAAGCATCTTCATCGGCATTGCTGGTCAGTGACTTGTCAATGCTTAACGCTGGATCAGTAGTCAATGGGGTGTTGATGGTGTCTTGAACCGGAGGTGTTTCATCTGAATCAGCTGTACCTGTGTTGGTGATTTGTCCCGCATTCACATCAGCTTGTTGTACCACATAAGTCCCTACCAAGGTACAAGTGGCAGATGGAGCCAAAGTTGGACACGTATTGGAGTTCGGTGTGATTAAGCTATCTGAAACAATCACATTAGTAAGCTCAATGTTACCGGTATTGGTGGCCACCACGGTGTATGTCAGGGTGTCATTCAAGCTGATTGATCCAGACATGTCCTCATCGGCGTTATTGGTCAATGTTTTACTCACGGTTAATTCCGGGTTGCCAACCACTGGAGTCACCAGCGTATCTGATTCTGGTGGCGTCTCATCCGAATCACCGGTACCGGTGTTGCTGATGGAACCGTTGGTGATGTCCCCAGCTGTAACCACATAAGTGCC
>Ga0207880_1000035_pt1 | contig 68055 bp, 59 predicted proteins | sample MalvirmetagMSP91_FD_184226 | JGI IMG/M metagenome (GOLD analysis project Ga0207880, IMG submission 184226) | Marine viral communities from the Deep Pacific Ocean - MSP-91 (SPAdes) | ecosystem: Environmental > Aquatic > Marine > Oceanic | place: Pacific Ocean | collected 2011-04-27
CGACCCAACATGGGTATCGGCGGCATGACACCCGCCATGAAACTGAAAACAGCCGCCTGAATTCTACGGCTGGACCCCATTAAAAATGGGGGGATTACCACGCCTCTTCCTCCGCCCGTCCCATGGCTGCGCCGCGAATAAGGAAAAAGCCACTGACGGCTACGACCGCAAGGAATATCTCCAGCACCGTCAGAGAGACTGACAGGCTATCGGTGTCGGCAGCTTTGCCAGACACATTCCACAGGAGCGCCAATAGAAAAAGGTTCACGATGCCCAAGCCAACCGCAATCAAAAGCCAGCAGTTTTCAGCATTATGTATCCATGACTTTTTCGATTCTTTTGCCATGAGGGTTCCAGCTATAGGGGAGTAAATCGTGACACCGACCGGCACGGGCGTCAATCCCAGCTAATGACGAGTGTTTCAACACTCAGGTGCCCTGTGGAACTGCCCAAATAGACACTATGTTTGGCGGCATATCGTACTGTGCGTAACCATCTGTTAGGAATGACCTAAGCGGAGTAAAAACGGTGAGTGACTAGCCGTCTTTCTCTTCGTACGCTCCTGGCGTCTTTTTCAAGCCCAACTTGTCCATGATTTCACCAGAGGCATCATCCGACGTAAAGGCGCGAACTTTTTCGGCTGCTATCTCAAATCGTTCTAGTTGACTCTTTTCCGGCAGAACATCACTTTCCTGTTTAAGTTGTATGGAGTGTGCTACATTGAGTTACGGAATAGAAAACGCCGAAATGATTAAGTCCCACAGGGTTTTCCTCGATCTCGAGAACCCAAGGGTTCCAGTGCCGTTTCAAGATGAAGATGAAGCTATTGCTTGGCTGTGCGACAATGAAGACGTTCTAACCCTCGCACGGGACATTCACGATATTGGACCAAACCCACTAGAATTAGTAGCCGTAATGAAGCGCGGAAGCAACGCTTTCGTCGCATTAGAAGGTAATCGCCGCGTTTGTGCTATCCATCTCTTGAACGATCCTGCTCGCGCTCCAAGCCAATATCGAGATCGCTTTAAGGCCTTATCAGAGAGTTGGACACCGGTAAAAGAGCTATTCTGCGTCCCGTTCGAAAATCGTGCTTCCGTTCAGGTTTGGTTAGATAGACTTCATGGCGGTAAAGATGAAGGGAGAGGCCGAAGTTCTTGGGGTTCAGACGTTAAAACGCGAAGAACAAAAACTAGTTCCTCGCGATCAAATCAACTTCCATTGGCCCTTTTGGATTACGGCGAAGAAAACGGTCTCATTTCAAAAGAGCATCGAAAGTCGAAATTGGCTATTATTCAGAGATTCTCTACTAATCCCATTTTCCGGGCTACTTTGGGAATAAGTCAAACACCAGAAGGGTTTGCAACAGATCTTCCGAAAGCGGATTTTGATAAATTGCTCGGTCGCCTCTTATCGGACGTGATAGAGAAAGGCTTCACCGCCCACAAATTCAATAGCGATAAAGTGGTGGAATACACCAATACAGATCTTGGAAGAGTTCCCGTTTCGGGGGGTAAGGTCGAGCCTCACAAAATCAGTGGGGGAGAAATAAAATCGAAGGGTCCATCTGGGCCCTCAAAGCCAGCTAGTCCGACAAAATTGCGGTTTTCCCAATCTTTACAGGACCAGCTTTTCGAACTTGGGAACTACAAGCTGCGAAAGCTGCATTACTCGCTGACGAAGCTATCCGCTAAAGATCATACACCGTTGCTGTATGTTGGATTGTGGTCCCTTGTAGAATGCTTGTCATCACTACACGGACGAAACGCCCGTACGGACTTTACTTCCTATCTAAATGGGCAGCGACTTGAAGGTTTGGGGCTAGGAGACAAACAACATACCCGCTCTCTGCGCCGAGCCATTCAAAACATCTCTGAGCTAGGAAACGGTACCAAGCATGATGGTGAAGCAGCCGGGTTCAGCCATGAGCAGCTTATAAATGACTTTCAAGTGGTTCAAAAGCTTCTCAAAAAGCTGGTTCAGGACTGTATAGATGCATCTGAGGAATAGGGCTGGCCGTAAATTCATCAGCAATCTATACTTCTTGTTAACCGCAAGGACTTAGGAAGAACTAGATATGGCACGCACAGCTTCACCACTTCGTTACCCCGGCGGCAAATCCTGCCTTGAGCCGCTCATTTCGCAGTTCTTAAAGTTAAACTCTTTGGAGTTGGAGAACTATGCCGAGCCCTATGCTGGGGGGGGCGGACTGGCGCTTTCGCTGCTTTACGCTGGGAAAGTCAGCGACATACATCTCAACGATGTTGATCCTGCGATCTGGGCATTTTGGTGGAGCGTCCTCAACGAAACAGAGCGACTTTGCTACAAAGTGGAAAAGACACCCATTACTGTGCAAGAGTGGCATCGACAGCAAGACATATTCAATTCGCAAAACTTGGATGACCCCGTCAACCTTGGTTTTGCTGCCTTCTTTTTGAACAGGACAAACCGCTCAGGTATCATTAAGGGCGCGGGAGTAATTGGCGGCTTACAACAAACCGGAAATTACAAAATTGACTGCCGCTTCAACAGAGAAAACCTTTCTGATCGCATCAATCGAGTTGCGCGTTACAAGGAAAGAATTCACCTTTACCGGCGCGACGCTCTGGATTTTATTGAGCAAGACTGTGCTGCCTTGCCAGTAAAAAGTTTGGTTTGTATAGACCCCCCCTACTTCAAGAAAGGGTCTAGTTTATACACAAGTTTTTACAGTCCAAAGGACCATAGTGTTCTGGCTCAAGCAGTCACAAAAATTGATAGGCCTTGGATTGTTACCTACGACAATGCTCCAGAAATCACGGCACTTTACAAGAGCCGTAGGCAGTTCGTTTTTGACATCAACTATTCGGTTGAAACTAAGCGCAAAGGTACAGAAATAATGATTGTTTCAAAGGGGCTAAAGGTTCCCGCTGAAATTCGAGAGCGGCAGACTAACCGTCCTCAGTATCGCGCAGCTTAAACACCAGCCGGTTAATAAATGAGGCGCTTTTCAACGATGCGGATTAGCGCGACACATCGACTGCGGCCTTTGCAACGCGGTTACTGTAACGGAAGACGCACTCTGCAAGGTTGCGGTATAGGTGCTTTTTGCTGCAACACTGCATCTATGCCATTGATTTTTCGCTAGCTACCCCAGCGGCGGGATTGATAGGTACATATAAATATTGGGGGTGCAAATCGGTTCACGAACTCGCCCGTCTTGTAAAGCTAATTTAAGTCCAAGGTTCACACTTTGCGAATTAAAAAGCGTGCGACAGTTGCTTTGTAAGCCATTGAAATTGTACGCAACATATTTTCAACTATCGTCTGATACATGTTCGTAAAAAGATGGATAATGGCAGTGTTTTGGTAGACTCGGCAGGATTTGAAGGTGGCTGGCCAGTCGTCGCGCAAGTCTGGGTGAAAGTCTGGGGGTCGTACTTCAAAACCTTCCCAGACGTTCCTGATTTTTCCCAAATAGCCGTTTCCGGGCCGCTCCAAAGCAACGCCAATATAAGCTCCCAAAAGGCTTATTTATATAGCTGAAAATGTCTGTAAGTATTGGAGCGGGTAACGAGAATCGAACTCGTAACTAAAGCTTGGGAAGCTGCCGTGATACCTTTTCACCATACCCGCGCGCCGTGAGGTGACTTAATCCGATGTGGCGGGTGCGTCAAGCGGGGTTTTTGCCTGACGCGCCCTTTGCCGATGGTTGCGGGCAGACCTTAGCGGCGGCGGCGGCGGCGGTTGCCGCCGGAGCTGTCGCCGCCGGTGTTGAAGGTCTCGGTCGGGAGGGTGACGATGCTGTTGAGGATCGGGAAGGGCTCTACCGCGTTGGGGATCGCAGAGGCGTTGACGAAATGCTCTTGGAAGCGGGGTTCGATGGCGGTCTCGATCTTGTGAATGTTGCGCACCGTCTCTTCGATCTCGGCGCGGCTGGAGGTGTTGAGCAGGGCAATGCGCGCGCCGGTGCCTGCGGCGTTCCCGGCGGATGTCACCTTGTCGAGCGGGGCGTCGGGGATCATGCCGAGAATCATTGCATGTTTGGGGCTGATATGGGCGCCAAAGGCACCGGCCAGCACCACGCGGTCCACGTGATCGACGCCGAATTTATCCATCAGCAACCGCGCGCCGGAATAAAGTGCTGCCTTGGCCATCTGGATTTCGCGGATGTCGCGGTTGGTCACGGTGATCCGCGGGCCACCATCGGCGGTGCCATCATAGACCAGATAGGAATTGGTGCGCCCGTCGGCAAAGACATTGGCCGATCCGGTTTGTTCAGCCGTGCCGATCAGGCCGGGGGCGTCGACGATCCCGTGGATGCGCATTTCAGCGACCATTTCGATGATGCCCGAGCCGCAGATTCCGGTCACGCCGCTTGCACCGATCTGAGATAGGAAAGCGGGGTCGTCGGACCACAGGTCGCTGCCAATCACCTTGAACCGGGCGATCTTGGTGACGGGGTCAATCTCTACCCGTTCGATCGCGCCGGGGGCGGCGCGCTGGCCGCTGCTGATCTGCGCCCCCTCGAAGGCGGGACCGGTGGGGGACGAACAGGCGAGCACTTTATCGCGGTTGCCCAGCAGGATTTCGGCGTTGGTGCCCACATCGACCACCAGCACCAGATCGTCGGATTTGTCGGGGGCTTCCGACAGGGCAACGGCGGCGGCATCCGCGCCCACATGGCCCGCAATGCAGGGCAGCAGATAGACGCGGGCAGAGGGGTGGATGTTCAGGTCCAGGTCCATGGCGCGCAGACGCAGCGCGTTTGACGTGGCCAGCGCAAAGGGCGCTTGCCCCAGCTCGAACGGGTCGATGCCCAGAAACAGGTGGTGCATGACCGGATTGCAGACAAACACCGCATCCACGATCATGCCCTTGTCGATGCCGCCCTCGGTGCTGATTTCATCGAACAATGTGTTCATACCGGCACGGACCGCGCGGGTCATCTCTGCCGCGCCGCCTTCGTTCATCATCGAATAGCTGACGCGGCTCATCAGGTCTTCGCCAAAGCGGATCTGCGGGTTCATCACGCCGGAAGAGGCTACGACCTCTCCGGTTTGCAGGTCGCACAGATGCGCGGCGATGGTGGTGGAGCCCAGATCGACCGCCAGCCCGTAAAGCGACCCTTCGTAGAAGCCGGGCCAGAGATGCATGATGCGGGCCGGGTTCTCATCATCGCCCAAATGCACGGCGACGGTGACTTTCCATGCGCCCTTGCGCAGCGCAGGTTGCAGCGTTTGCAGGATTTGCAGATCGGCGGTGACATTTTTAAGCTGCCACTGATCGCGCAGGGCGTCGCAGAGCCTCTCCAGATCGCCCGAGGGGTCGTGCATGTCGGGTTCCTGCACCTCGACGTAAAAGAGCTTGGTCGACGGGTTGAGCACGATATCGCGCGCCTCGGCGCGTTTGCGGACCACCTGTTTGTGCACCTGGCTTTCGGCGGGCACATCGATCACCACGTCGCCCATGATCTGCGCCTGACAGCCCAGACGGCGGCCATCAATCAGACCGCGCTTGTCCTTGTAGCGTTGTTCGACGCTGTTCCATTCGGACAGCGCATCCGGCGCCACGGTGACCCCGTGCTTAGAGAACTGCCCATATCCGGGCGAGACCTGACATTTCGAACAGATGCCACGCCCGCCGCAGACGGAATCCAGATCAACGCCCAACTGCCGCGCCGCCGTGAGCACCGGCGTGCCCTTGGCAAAGTGACCGCGTTTGCCCGAAGGCGTGAATACCACAAGGGGATCGTTGCTCATCTATCTTTATCCTCAACACTTTGGCGCACCATAGCGTAGCAGGCGGCAGGTGAAAGCCGCGATGCGGCATAATTCCTGCCATCTGCGCCTGTCTGTGCCCCTGTACCCCCATGATAGCGGCTGCGCGGATCACGTATGCGCGTCGAGCAATGCAGTTAGCGTGCAAATGGGTCTTTCCAATCAAGGCCATCCATGAAATATGAAACCGCCAAATGAACCCATGCAAGCCGAGGTGCAAAATGGAGATTCGTGAGGCTCTGACCTTTGATGATGTACTACTGGTGCCTGCGGCATCCAACGTGTTGCCGTCTACGGCTGACACGCGGACCCGCGTTACCAAATCGATCGCGCTGAACATTCCGCTGCTCAGCTCTGCGATGGATACGGTCACCGAAAGCCGCATGGCGATTGCCATGGCGCAGGCGGGGGGCATGGGGGTCATCCACCGCAACCTCACGATCGACGAACAGTCCAAGGAAGTGCGCCGCGTCAAACGGTTTGAATCCGGCATCGTCTACAACCCGATCACCCTGCGCCCCGACCAGACGCTGGCCGATGCCAAGGCGCTACAGGAACGCTACCGTGTCACGGGCTTCCCCGTTGTTGATGAAGCAGGCCGCGTTGTGGGCATTGTGACAAACCGCGATATGCGCTTTGCCTCTGATGATGCCACGCCGGTACGACTGATGATGTCCTCCGACAATCTGGCGCTGCTGCAAGAGCCCGCCGACCGCGACGAGGCGATCAGCCTGATGAAGGCGCGCCGGATCGAGAAGCTGTTGGTCACCGACGCCAAGGGCAAGCTGACGGGTCTGCTGACGTTGAAAGACACCGAACAGGCCGTGCTGAACCCCACCGCTTGCAAAGACAACCTTGGCCGTCTGCGCGTTGCCGCGGCAACGACTGTCGGCGACGCGGGCTATGAACGCTCGCAAGCATTGGTCGAGGCGGGCGTTGATATGATCGTGATCGACACCGCGCATGGCCACTCTGCCGGCGTCGCAGAAGCCGTCCGCCGTGCGCGGGAGCTATCAAGCACGGTCCAGATCGTTGCGGGCAACGTCGCGACAGGGGACGCGACCCGTGCGTTGATCGATGCGGGGGCGGATGCCGTCAAGGTTGGCATCGGGCCCGGGTCGATCTGCACAACGCGGATGGTGGCTGGCGTCGGCGTGCCGCAGCTGACGGCGATCATGGATTGCGCCAAAGCCGCGGGCGATGTGCCGATCATCGCTGACGGCGGGATCAAGTTCTCGGGTGATTTCGCCAAGGCGATTGCGGCGGGCGCGTCCTGCGCGATGGTCGGCAGCATGATTGCGGGCACCGATGAATCCCCCGGCGAGGTGATCCTGTACCAGGGCCGCAGCTTCAAAAGCTACCGTGGCATGGGCAGCCTTGGCGCCATGGCGCGCGGCTCTGCCGACCGGTATTTCCAGAAAGACGCCGCATCGGACAAGCTGGTGCCAGAGGGGATCGAAGGTCAGGTGCCGTACAAAGGCTCTGCCAATGCCGTTGTGCACCAGTTGGTCGGCGGTCTGCGTGCGGCCATGGGCTATACCGGCTGTGCCACGGTCGAAGAGATGCGCAAGAACTGCACTTTCGTCAAGATCACCAACGCGGGTCTGTCTGAAAGCCACGTGCATGATGTGCAGATCACCCGCGAGTCGCCCAACTACCGCATCGGGTAACTCCCTTAAATCAAAGGCGTAATCTACGTGACCCAAGCATGACCCCCGGCGCGCGCATCTCTGCCGCCATCGAGATTTTGAACACAATGGCGGACGGCGTCCCGGCGGAGCAAGCCTTGACCCGTTGGGCCCGTGGCAGCCGCTATGCAGGGTCCAAGGACCGTGCTGCGGTGCGCGATCATGTGTTTGATGTCTTGCGGCAGCGGCGGCTGGCCGCGCACCTTGGCGGTGGTGACACGGGGCGGGCACTGATGATTGGCGTCTTGCGGGCGCAGGGCATCGACCTTGCGCCGCTGTTCAACGGGCAAGGTCACGCGCCGCTGCCGCTGTCGGAAGCAGAGGCCACGACCCCCAACGCGCCAAGTGATATGGCGACCCTGTGGAACCTGCCGGACTGGATCATACCGCTGTTTCAGGCGTCACTCGGTGCAGACGCCGAAGCTGTCGCGCAGGCTCTGCAATCGCGGGCACCGATCTCTGTCCGGGTGAATACGGCGCAGGCAACGGTCGCGGATGTGGCAGAGGCACTGGCCGAAGCCGGCATCGAAACACGCAGGAATGACCTTTGCGCGACCGCTCTGACGGTGACAGAGGGGGAGCGGAAACTTCGCAACTCTGACAGTTACTTACACGGTGATGTTGAGCTGCAGGATGCGGCCAGCCAAGCGGTTGTGGCAGCGCTTCCCGAAGCTGAGCGGATGCTTGATTATTGCGCAGGTGGCGGTGGCAAGGCGCTGGCAATGGCCGCGCGGCGCGATGCTACGGTCTTTGCCCACGACATCGATCCGCGCCGGATGGTCGACCTGCCCGCGCGCGCAGACCGCGCTGGTGCAACCGTCAGACAGGTGACAACCGATGAACTGGACGGGGCAGGCCCCTTTGACGTCGTCTTATGTGATGCCCCCTGTTCGGGGAGCGGGTCGTGGCGCCGGTCGCCCGAAGGCAAGTGGACGTTTACAGCCGGTCGTCTGGAAGAATTGACACAAATTCAGGATAAAATTCTGGATCACGCCGCCACGCTGACCGCCAAAAACGGGACGCTGGCCTATGCGACATGCTCGGTGCTGCACTCTGAAAACGAAGATCGTGCTGCGGCGTTTCTGGCGCGGAACCCGGACTGGACGCAGGTATTTACCAAGCGTTTCCATGTAGATGCGCATGGTGACGGATTTTTCACGGCACATTTTAAACGTCGTTGAAGGATCTTTGAAACAACTTGAAGATGTTATTTCCTTTGACCTGATACGAAATTAACAGCACATTAACCCTCCTAAGTCTAGATGAACTCGGTTTCATGATTTAGGGGGAAAGTGTTGGCTCAAGAAAGTGCGGCTCGTCAGATCGTCTTTGGTAAGCGTTGGCTGGTGCTATCAGCCTTTGTTATCTTCGCCGCCATCCTTGGTTCAATCGCTCCAGCGCGCTCTTTGGCCATCGTTCTACAGGCCGCCAGCGCCACTGTCGGCCTTGCTGTCTTGGTTAACTTTGTGGTCGCGCTGCGCCGCCAGCGCGTTCAACGCGCGCAGCGTGCGGCGGCAAAAACCACGATGGCTGATGATGCGAACCCCTGTGTACTTACCACCAAGGAGGGCGATATCGTTGCGCAGAACAACGTCGCGTTAACCACCTTTCTGCGTCCGGCACAGCCCACCATCGCCGACCTGCTCGCGCCGCTTTTCGCGGACCCAGAGGCGCTGTCGTCTCGGCTCGCGGCTAAGGCGACGGAAGGGGGCGCTGCGAAAGAAGACATCAACACCCGTGACGGCACCATGCGCCTGTCCGCGCACCGCGTGGGGGAAGATCTATTTTGGCGGCTCGAAACCTTGTGGGACGCGTCCGAAAACGACGCTGGCACCAGCGATCACGGGTTGCCAATGGTCATGGCCAGCAACTCGAACGTCATTTTATTCATGAACGCCGCGGCCCGCAGTCTAGTCGGCAGGCGCGTGACGGCGTTGAACCAGATCATCGGCGATATCCCCATCGCTTCGGGGGAAATGGTCACCGTGCAGACTGCCAAAGGCCCCATATGCATGACCGTCGCCGAGATCGGAGCCTCGGCGAACCGCCGCGCACTATATTTTCTGCCCCATGCAAACGACCGGTTTCAGGACGCAGGATGGTCCGCGCTTCAAAACCTGCCGATCCCGCTCATCAAAGTCGCCCCGAGCGGCGAGGTTTTATCCTTCAACGCGCCGGCAGAGCAGTTGGTGGGCGCGGAATTGACGGAAGGCGTGTCGCTTGCCGACGTGATGGAGGGGCTGGGCCGGTCAATCTCTGACTGGTTGCAAGATACGCTGGAAGGAAGATTGCTGCAAAAGCCCGAGTTCCTCAGGCTCAAACGCAGCGATCGGGAAGTGTTTGTGCAGATAAGGTTAAGCCTGATTTCCGAAGGCGGCACGCCCACTCTGATCGCCGTGCTACATGACGCGACCGAGCTTAAATCGTTGGAAGCGCAGTTTACCCAAAGTCAAAAAATGCAGGCTATCGGGCAGCTTGCTGGGGGCGTTGCCCATGATTTTAACAATCTGCTCACCGCTATTTCCGGCCACTGTGACCTCCTCCTTCTGCGCCATGACCCGGGCGATCGTGATTACAGCGATCTGGTACAGATCGACCAGAATGCCAACCGCGCTGCGGCTTTGGTGGGGCAGTTGCTCGCCTTTTCACGCAAGCAGACGCTCCGTCCCGAGACGGTCAATATGCGTGACACGCTTGCCGATCTGACCCATTTGCTTAATCGTCTGGTTGGTGAAACGGTGACCTTGACCCTCAGCCATGACCCGATCTTGCAACCCATTCGTGCAGATAAACGGCAGTTGGAACAGGTGCTGATGAACCTGATCGTGAACGCGCGCGATGCGATGCCCATGGGCGGGGAAATCAAGGTCACGACAGAAAATACCCAGCTGGCTGAACCACTTACACGTGATCGGGTGACCGTGCCCGTCGGGGAATACGTAACGGTTGAGGTCACCGACGAGGGCGAAGGTATTCCGCGGGACCGGTTGCAAAAAGTGTTTGAACCCTTCTACACCACCAAACGGACCGGCGAGGGGACGGGGCTGGGGCTCTCCACCGCCTACGGTATTGTTAAACAGTCGGGGGGCTATATTTTCGTCGATAGCACGATCGGGGAAGGCACCACCTTCACCCTGTATTTTCCGTGCCATAGCAAGGGCGCGGAGGCATCAGCGCCGATGAAGCTAACCGCTTCCCCGACCGGATCGAAAAGAGAGGACGGGACCGTCTTGCTGGTCGAAGACGAAGCACCGGTGCGAGCATTTGCCAGCCGCGCGCTGCGCATGCGCGGCTATACTGTTCTAGAAGCCGACTCGGCCGAGATGGCACTAAAAACCCTTGAGGACCAAGCGCTTAATATTGATGTCTTTGTGACCGACGTGATCATGCCGGGAATGGATGGCCCCACTTGGGTACACGAAGCGCTGAAAGCACGCCCGGGGGTGCCTGTGGTCTTTGTCTCTGGCTATGCCGAGGATAGTTTCGGCGATGCCCAGATGACGATTCCCAATTCTGTTTTCCTGCCTAAACCGTTTTCGCTGACGGAGCTGACGAATACTGTGAACAGTCAGATCCAATAGGCTGGCTGGTCGTTACTTGATCGAGTCGTAAAGCGAAAATTCATCCGCGAATTTGCGTTTGAAACGTTGCTCTATCTCCGGGGAAAGATGCAGGTCTATTTGGGGGGACACGTTTTCTTGTTTCAGATCAAGCGTTACGTCGAGCCTTTGTTCAAGAAAACCCTTTAACCGATCCTGATTCTCGTATCGAAAATAATGGGTTATGCCCGTTCCGTTCGGTTGCGCTGCCATAAAGTTTAGCTGGCTGCCCACGTCGGCAAACCCAGGCTTTTTCCCCTTCATATAGGCAAGGATGAATTCATCAAAACTCACATCGAAGGTGGCATTGGGCTTGCCCTGCATAAAGGGCCGCTGGCGATAACGATACCAACTGCCCAGCCAACTGATCGGCTCGCGCATGACGGCCATCAATTCAAGCTCCGTATCACAGACTTTCAGAAACATCGGGCGAATAAACCGGTTGTAGCGATAGACCGGCGCATGTTTCAGCATGGGCGGTTCAGAAATCACCATATCCGCCCGGGGGGCCAAAGCGGTTTCATAGGCGGTGGTGCCGGTTTTTGGAACCGACAAAAACGCAAGGCGTTCCTTAAAGAAAACAAGCACTTGAAAGAAAACCTTTCGTCAGTCGAATAGTAATTTTCGCGTATCAACCGAATGTTAATCAGTTCAATAAATAGATGAAAGGGCAAACAAATACATTGTAATGTTCTCATTTTGATCTCATATAGAACATAGAAAGAACATCAAGATGGTCGGGGCATGATGATTGCGGCTTGCAGACCACTGTGACAGTAAGAGGATAACCTATCATGGCAACGGCAGATCTTTTGACTATGGACAACAAGAAACAAGCTGAAAAGCAAAAGGCCCTGGACAGCGCGCTGGCACAGATTGAACGCCAGTTCGGTAAAGGGTCGATCATGAAGCTGGGGGCCGAAGGCGCCATTCAGGACATCAAGGCAAGCTCGACCGGTTCGTTGGGGCTGGATATCGCGCTTGGTATCGGCGGTCTGCCCATGGGGCGGATCATCGAGATTTACGGCCCGGAATCCTCGGGTAAGACCACATTGACCCTGCATTGTGTTGCGGAGCAGCAGAAAAACGGCGGCGTTTGCGCCTTTGTTGACGCGGAACACGCGCTTGACCCGCAATACGCGCGCAAACTGGGCGTTGATATCGACGAGCTGCTGATCTCCCAGCCTGACACCGGCGAACAGGCGCTCGAGATCACGGATACGTTGGTCCGCTCTGGTGCGGTGAATATGGTGGTGGTCGACTCCGTTGCGGCGCTGACGCCAAAGTCCGAGTTGGAAGGCGATATGGGCGACAGCTCTGTCGGGGTGCAGGCCCGTCTGATGAGCCAGGCCATGCGTAAGCTGACAGGCTCGATCTCGCGGTCGAACTGCATGGTGATTTTCATCAACCAGATCCGGATGAAAATCGGCGTTATGTTCGGGTCGCCCGAAACGACGACCGGTGGGAACGCGCTGAAATTCTATTCTTCCGTCCGTCTGGACATCCGCCGCATCGGCGCGCTCAAGGATCGTGACGAGGTGGTCGGCAACGCCACACGGGTCAAGATCGTCAAGAACAAGGTGGCCGCACCGTTCAAGCAGGTCGAATTCGACATCATGTATGGGGAAGGGATCTCCAAGATGGGCGAGCTGCTGGATCTTGGGGTCAAGGCTGGCGTGGTTGATAAATCGGGATCGTGGTTCAGCTATGGCGACGAACGGATCGGGCAGGGGCGTGAAAACGCCAAGACCTTCCTGAGAGAAAACACCGCCATGGCAAATGAGATCGAAGACAAGATCCGCGCGGCCCATGGGCTGGACTTCGACGGCTCCGACAGCGACGACGCGGATATCCTCGAAGCGTAAAGGCTTGCACCGCAAGTGGTTAGAAAAGGCGTGCCCCCAGGGCGCGCCTTTTTTCATGGGGGCTGCCTGTGGACAGTGCTCTGTCGCGAGGGTATTCGAAGGTAATTGTTTTTGCCCCTCGAAAGGCCCCGCATATGAAGACGCTCAACGATATCCGATCAACCTTCCTTGGTTATTTTGAAAAGCAGGGTCACTCGATCCAGCCGTCCAGCCCGCTGGTGCCGCGAAACGACCCCACGCTGATGTTCGCGAACTCCGGCATGGTGCAGTTCAAGAACCTGTTTACCGGCGTTGAAACCCGCGATTATTCGCGTGCGACAACAGCGCAGAAATGCGTTCGCGCCGGGGGCAAACATAATGACCTTGACAATGTGGGCTATACAGCGCGCCACCATACCTTCTTTGAAATGCTCGGTAATTTCAGCTTTGGCGACTATTTCAAAGCCGAAGCCATCGCCTTTTCATGGGAGCTGATTACCAAAGAACTGGGCATTGATCCCAACCGTCTTTACGTGACCGTTTACCATACCGACGACGAGGCTGCGGACATCTGGAAGAAAGTCGCCGGGCTGCCGGACGACCGGATTATTCGCATCGCGACAGATGACAACTTCTGGATGATGGGGCCGACCGGCCCTTGCGGCCCATGCTCCGAGATTTTTTACGACCACGGGGATCATATCTGGGGCGGCCCTCCCGGATCGCCAGAGGAAGACGGCGACCGGTTTGTTGAAATCTGGAACCTCGTTTTCATGCAGTATGAACAGTTCGAGGACGGCAGCCGCACCGCACTGCCGAACCAATCGATCGACACGGGCATGGGGATCGAGCGGGTCGCGGCGCTGCTGCAGGGCACGAACGACAACTATGCCACCGACCTGATGCGCAACCTGATCGAGGCGAGCGCCCATGCCTCCAGCACCGATCCGGATGGCCCGGGCAAGACGCACCACCGCGTGATCGCCGACCATCTGCGGTCGACCTCCTTCCTGATCGCGGACGGGGTGATGCCGTCGAACGACGGGCGGGGCTATGTGCTGCGGCGGATCATGCGCCGGGCCATGCGTCACGCCCATTTGCTGGGGTTGAAGGACCCGTTGATGCACCGCCTTGTGCCCGAACTGGTGCGCCAGATGGGCGGGGCCTACCCCGAGCTGGGGCAGGCGCAGTCACTGATTACAGAGACACTGCTGCTGGAAGAAACGCGCTTCAAGCAAACGTTGGACCGCGGTCTGAAGCTGCTGGATGACGAACTCAAGGGCCTGCCCGCCGGTGCCGATCTGCCGGGCGAGGCCGCGTTCAAACTCTATGACACTTACGGCTTCCCGGTCGATCTGACCCAAGACGCCCTGCGCGAACAGGACCGCAAGGTTGACCTTGAAGGCTTCAACGCCGCGATGGATGCGCAAAAGGCCAAGGCGCGTGCCGCATGGTCCGGTTCGGGCGAAGCGGCCGATGCGACCGTTTGGTTCGATGTGGCTGAAAAATCCGGCACCACCGATTTTCTGGGCTATGACACCGAAACTGCCGAGGGGCAGATCGTTGCGCTGATCCAGGACGGGGCGCAGGTGGCCGAGGTGAAACAGGGCGATGCCGTTCAGATCGCGCTGAACCAGACACCGTTTTACGCCGAAAGTGGCGGTCAGGTCGGGGACACCGGCACGATCAAGACCGACAGTGGCGTGGTCACGGTGACCGACACGCGCAAGACCGCGGGTGTCTTCATCCATATCGGCGAGGTGACAGAGGGCACAGTCAAGACCTCTCAGGCCGCGGTCTTGGATGTGGACCACGCGCGGCGGACCTCGATCCGTGCGAACCACTCGGCCACACACCTGCTGAACGAGGCGCTGCGCAAGACCTTGGGGGATCACGTGATGCAGCGTGGCTCTTTGAATGCGGCGGATCGTTTGCGGTTTGATTATAGCCACAACCACGCCATGACGGCCGACCAACTGGCCGCGGTCGAGGAAGAGGTGAACAGCTACATCCGCCAGAACACCGTCGTAGAAACCCGGATCATGACCCCGGATGACGCGCGCGAGATGGGGGCGCAGGCGCTCTTTGGCGAGAAGTATGGCGACGAGGTGCGGGTTGTTTCTATGGGCCGCGAGGCCGGTTCGGGCAAGGGCGCGGACAAGCAGACCTATTCGCTGGAACTCTGCGGTGGTACCCACGTGCGCCAGACCGGTGACATCGGGGCCTTTGTGCTGTTGGGCGATAGCTCCAGCAGCTCCGGCATCCGCCGGATCGAGGCGCTGACCGGCACCGAAGCCCTCAAGTGGCTGCGCACGCAGGAAACCGCGCTGACCCGCGTCGCAGCAGAGCTCAAGACCTCGACTGCGGATGTGCCCGATCGCGTCCGTGCCTTGCTGGACGAACGCCGCGCCTTGGCCAACGAGGTCGCTCAGCTGCGCCGCGAGCTGGCCATGTCGGGCGGTGGCGATGCCGGTGCCGCGGCCCCGCGCGAGGTGAACGGGATCAAGTTCATCGCGCAGGTGGTCAACGGTGTGACCGGCAAGGATCTTCCCGCGCTGATTGACGAACATAAGGCCAAGCTTGGGTCCGGTGCGGTGCTGCTGATCGCTGATGCCGACGGCAAGGCAGCGGTCGCGGCGGGTGTCACCGCCGATCTGGCCGCCACGATCTCGGCGGTTGATATCGTCAAGACCGTCGTTGCCGAACTGGGCGGTAAGGGTGGCGGTGGCCGTCCTGAAATGGCCCAGGGTGGTGCCAAAGATGTCGCAAATGCCGAGGCCGCGATTGCCGCAGCCGAAAATGTACTGAAAGGATAAACGATGCCCGCTTTGTGGATTGCACATGTCACGGTGACTGACGAGGACGCCTACGGTAAATACGCCAAGCTTGCTGGTCCCGCCATCGCGGCGCATGGGGGCAGCTTTTTGGCCCGTGGTGGCCGCTTCGTGCAGCTTGAAGGCAAGGAGCGCCCGCGCAATGTTGTGGCGCGTTTCGCCTCTGTCGAGGATGCGGTCGATTGCTACAACTCCGACGCCTACCAAGAGGCGCTGAGCCACGCCAAAGACGCGTCAGAACGCGAGCTGATGGTCGTAGAGATCGACGGCTAAGCCCGCACCCAAGCTCTTGTCAGCGGCCAAGCAAGGCCGCTGACCGCACCAAACCTCCCCCCCCACACATCACCAGACATAAAAAAAGCAGGGCAAACCAGCCCCGCTTTCCAAATGGTATAAAATCCTGGGGTCCGGGGCAAAGCCCCGGTCCAGCGTCGCTTTGTTTACGCCGACTTTGCCATCCGTTTCCGCTCGTGCGGGTCCAGATAGCGCTTGCGCAGACGGACTGCGTTTGGCGTCACTTCAACCAGCTCGTCGTCATCGATATAGGCGATGGCTTCTTCCAGGCTCAGGGTCATGGGTGTGGTCAGACGGACGGCCTCGTCGGTGCCCGAGGCGCGGACGTTGGTCAGCTTTTTGCCCTTCAGCGGGTTCACCTCAAGATCGTTCTCACGGCTGTGTTCGCCGATGATCATGCCGGTATAGACGTCAGCCTGTGCGCCGATCATCATCTTGCCGCGTTCTTCAAGGTTCCACAGGGCGAAGGCCACCGAGGTGCCGTTCTCCATCGAGATCAGGACGCCCGCGCGACGGCCGGGAATCGTGCCTTTGTGCGGTGCCCAGGAATGGAACACGCGGTTAATGACGCCTGTGCCGCGTGTGTCGGTCAGGAATTCACCGTGGTAGCCGATCAGCCCGCGCGACGGGACATGGGCGATGATGCGGGTTTTGCCGGCACCGGCAGGTTTCATTTCAACCAACTCGCCCTTACGGGTGCCTGTGATCTTTTCGATGACCGCGCCGGAGTATTCGTCATCCACGTCGATGGTGGCTTCTTCGATGGGCTCGTGACGCACACCGTCGATCTCTTGGAACAGAACCTGCGGGCGCGAGATCGAAAGCTCGAACCCTTCGCGGCGCATGTTCTCGATCAGAACGCCCATTTGCAATTCGCCACGACCGGCAACCTCGAAGGCGTCACCGCCGGGGGTGTCGGAGATTTTGATCGCGACGTTGGATTCGGCTTCCTTCATCAGGCGCTCGCGGATCACGCGGGACTGAACTTTCTTGCCGTCACGACCGGCCAGCGGGCTGTCGTTGATGCCGAAAGTCACGGTGATGGTGGGCGGATCGATCGGCTGGGCAGGGATGGCTTCGTTCACCGATGTATCGGCCAGCGTGTCGGCCACGGTTGCCTTGGACATACCGGCGATGGAAACGATGTCACCTGCTTCAGCCACGTCGATGGCCGTCTGCTCCAGCCCGCGGAAGGCGAGGATCTTGGTGCAGCGGAAGTTTTCAATCAGTTTGCCGTCGCGCGACATCGCCTTGATGCTTTGGCCGGCTTTCAGTGTGCCTGTTTCAACGCGACCGGTCAGCAGACGGCCCAGGAAGGGGTCGCCGCCCAATGTGGTTGCCAGCATGGTGAAGGGCTTGTCGGCGTTTTCGATCTGCTTGGGCGCAGGCACATGCTTGAGCACAAGCTCGAACAGCGCGCTAAGGTCTTTGCGCGGGCCGTCCAGCTCTGCATCGGCCCAGCCGGAGCGGCCAGAGGCGTACATATGCGGGAATTCAAGCTGTTCGTCTGTCGCGTCAAGGCTGGCGAAAAGGTCGAAACATTCGTCCAGTGCGCGGTCAGGCTCGGCGTCGGTCTTGTCGACCTTGTTCAACACGACGATCGGGCGCAGGCCCAGTTTCAGCGCCTTGGAGGTCACGAATTTGGTCTGTGGCATCGGGCCTTCAGCCGCGTCGACCAGCAGGACAACACCGTCGACCATCGACAGGATGCGCTCCACCTCGCCGCCAAAGTCGGCGTGGCCGGGTGTGTCGACGATGTTGATGCGTGTGTTGTTCCAGACGACCGAGGTCGGCTTGGCAAAGATCGTGATGCCGCGCTCGCGCTCCAGATCGTTGCTGTCCATCGCGCGTTCGGTTGTGGCCTGGTTTTCGCGGTAGGTGCCGGATTGTTTCAGAAGCTCGTCAACCAGCGTCGTTTTGCCGTGGTCAACGTGAGCGATGATTGCGATGTTACGCATGTCCATTGGGGTATGCCTTTGATACGGGAGGGGGCCGCGCACGCTCTCGCACCGCAGCATTTGCGCAGCGCTTACCGTGCCCGGCATCAGAAAGCTAGCCCTAAAGGCGATTAGCCGCCGGTGCCTGTGTCTTCTGTGCTGTCGCGCTGGTCGCGGATGGGCAGCGGTTCGTTAAAGGTCAGCGTGCGATAGGGGAAGGGGATCTCGATGCCCGCATCATCCAGCGCGCGTTTGACGGCGGCCACGACTTTGTCACGGCTGCTGCGGATGTCGATGGGGCGCGAGCCGGTCCACCATGTGACCTCGAAGTTAATCGCGCTATCCGCGAACTCCTGCGCAAAAATCTCGACGTCGCGCACGTCGTCGCGTACCGCATCCACACCGCGCACCGCATTGGCGATCACTTCGCGCGCGGCATCCACATCCTCGCCGTAGGCCACGCCGCAGATCACCGTGGTCCGGCGCACATCGCGGGCGGTACGGATGGTGACGGGGTTCTTGAAGAACATCGCGTTCGGGGCGACCACAAGCTGCCCGTCGGTCTGGCGCACATGGGTATCGCGGATCGTGATCTCTTCGACCTGACCCTCAAACCCTTCGCATTCGATGTAATCCTCCACCGCAAAGGGCTCGCGGATCAGCAGCAAGATACCGGCGAGGAAGTTTTCGAACACATCCTTGAAAGCGAAACCGATGGCGACACCGCCCACACCCAGTGCGGTCAGCGCCTTGCCGGGGGTGATTGTGGGGAAGGCGATGGTCACCGCGATCAGCACCCCGAAGAGCCACATGCCCACCACGATCAGCATCATGATCACGTCGACAAGCGACCGCCGCATATGGGCGCGGCGCAGGGCGCCGGGCACAACGGCCTGAACGATGCGGATGATGGCCCAGAGAAAACACAGGAAAACGATCGACAGGATAAGCTGCGGAAGGACGCTCCAGAAACCGATGGCGTAGCCTTCTAGCTGATTGCGCAAAGGGTCGGGGAGGGTGCCCCAAACGGAGCTTAGTGAGTCTAACATGCGGCACTTTCGGTCGTTGCGTTACACGCTAACGCCTAAAACCAGCGGCAGGTTCCGAGAAAGCGCGCCTTAGTGGGTCGCACTGTGGGAAAACAGGTGGATGATCAGCACGCCGCCGATGATCATCGACAGGCCCACCACGGCGGCGAGGTCGAGCTTTTGTCCGAACACGATATAGCCGATGCCCGCGATGCAGACGATGCCAAGGCCCGACCAGATCGCATAGACGATCCCCACGGGCATCACTTTGAGCGTCAGCCCCATCAGGTAGAAAGAAATCGCATAGCAGACAACGACGCCGACCGAGGGCCAAAGCCGCGTAAACTGTTGCGAGGCTTGCAAAGCGCTGGTGCCCAACGTCTCTGTCAGGATCGCGATCATCAACCAAAAGTAATGCATATCCTGACGCCCCCGTTGCTGCTTTCCGGCCCAGTCCTGCGGCGGTCACGGGCCGGTGTCAAGAGCGGGGCTGGGTGCTACACGCCTGTGGATCAGGTCGCGATATAGCGGTCGCGGCGGTGGTTGAAGGTGATGATCAGGTTCAGCACCAGTGCCCCAAGCAGCGAATAGCCCACGACAGAGGCTGGAAACAGGAACAATGCGACCGAAAAGATTACGGCGTCGGTGATCAGTTGGACCCATCCGGCTTTGAACCCCGTGGTGTCCTGCACCAGCAGGGCCACCACCCCAAGGCCGCCAAGCGACCCGTTGTGGCGGAACATCGCCAGCAGCCCCAGACCCACCAGCGCGCCAAAGATCACCGCCGCGAGGGCAGGGCTGAGCGACTGGATCGCGAAACCATAGGGCAGGAATTCGGTCACGACCGACAGCATGGTCACGGAAATCAGCGACTTGATCGTGAACTCGGCCCCAAGCCGTTTATACGCAAGGAAGTAGAACGGCAGGTTGATCAGGAAGAAGACCGTGCCAAAGGAATAGCCTGTCAGATAGGCGATGATCACCGCCAAGCCCGCCGTCTGTCCGGTGATCAGACCGGCAGAGGTCAGCACAAAAATTCCGATACCGCAGAGAAAGACCCCAAGGCTGAGGCCTTGAACATCATCTAGCGAAGAATGGTGGAGGGGATCAGCATATGTCATATCGCCCAGATAGGGCAGCTATGTTGACCTGTCTAGGGGTGCTGCAGTGCAGAATAATAATTTTCCCCATGACATCACGTCACGCAGGGGGTCGTGCACAGAAAAAGGGCCACCCGGTGAGGATGGCCCTTATTTTAAGCATTCGGCTTACTGCGCGCCAAGCGCCTTGTTCAGGTTCTCGTCCACCTTTTCAAGGAAGCCCATTGTGGTCAGCCAGCCTTGGTCAGGGCCGACCAGCAGCGCGAGGTCCTTGGTCATGAAACCCGATTCCACAGTATCCACCACGGTTTTCTCGAGCGTCTCTGCAAAGCGTGTCAGCTCGGCGTTGCCATCCAGCTTGCCGCGGTGCTTCAGCCCGCCGGTCCATGCGTAGATCGACGCGATGGAGTTGGTCGAGGTTTCCTCGCCCTTCTGGTGTTGACGATAGTGGCGGGTGACCGTGCCGTGGGCAGCTTCAGCCTCGACCGTCTGGCCATCGGGGGTCATCAGCACGGATGTCATCAACCCGAGCGAGCCGAACCCCTGCGCGACGGTGTCTGACTGCACGTCGCCGTCATAGTTCTTGCAGGCCCAGACATAGCCGCCGTTCCACTTCATCGCGCAGGCGACCATGTCGTCGATCAGACGGTGTTCATAGGTAATGCCCGCCGCTTTGAATTTATCTTCGAATTCAGTCTCGTAGATATGCTGGAACAGCTCAAGGAAGCGGCCGTCATACTGCTTGAGGATCGTGTTCTTGGTGCTCAGATACACCGGCCAGCCCAGGTTCAAACCGTAGTTCAGCGAGGCGCGGGCGAAGTCGATGATGGATTTATCAAGGTTGTACATCCCCATCACGACACCGGCGTCGGGGGCGTCGAAAAGCTCGCGTTCAATCTCTGTCCCGTCTTCGCCGACGAATTTCAGGGTCAGCTTGCCCTTGCCGGGAAATTTGAAATCGGTCGCTTTATACTGGTCGCCATAGGCATGACGGCCCACGACAATCGGCTTGGTCCAACCGGGCACAAGGCGGGGGACGTTCTTGCAGATGATCGGCTGGCGGAAAATCACGCCGCCCAGAATGTTACGGATCGTCCCGTTGGGGGAGCGCCACATCTCTTTCAGGCCGAATTCCTCGACCCGAGCCTCGTCAGGGGTGATGGTCGCGCATTTGACGCCAACGCCGTATTCCTTGATCGCATGGGCCGCGTCTATGGTGATCTGGTCGTTGGTCTCGTCGCGGACCTCCATCCCCAGATCGTAATACTTCAGATCCACATCGAGATAGGGAAGGATCAGCTTTTTCTTAATGAAATCCCACATGATGCGGGTCATCTCATCACCGTCGAGCTCAACGATCGGGTTTTCCACTTTGATCTTGGTCATCATCTGCGGTCCTTTGAAATGATACTGACACCCGCATAGCCTATTCAGGCGTGAATGCCTAGTCGGTATGCAATGGTATACTGAAAAGAGTTGCGCGGCTTAGCCCATATCATCGCGCTGCGACAGGCGTGTGACAGGCGTGGTGGGGATGATGGGTAGAGGGGCGGGCGGTTAACCCCGTGCGGCAAACCATGCAGAGACACGGGCGCGGGCAAACTCCCAAAGCCCTGGCGCGCCGGTCTGGATTTTGCGGCCCACTTTTTCCACGAATTGCGCTTCGGTTACGTTGTATTCAACCCAGCTGCCGCCGCCCGCCGCGAGGTTCTGCATCGGGGGCTGGAACCGGTCCAGCGATTTCGCAAAGCGGGCTGTGGGGGTCTCATTGGCTTCAAACTCTTCCCATGTTGCGCGAAGATCATCGCGTAAGTCATTGGGAAGGATGCCAAAAATACGATCAGCGGCAAGCTGTTCCTGCGCTTCCATATCGGCGGTGTCGTAGCTGCCAAAGATCGGGTTGTCGCCTGCGTCAATCTCTACCAGATCATGCAGGATCAGCATCTTGATCACGCGGGTAATGTCGACATCGGGGCCCGCCTGATCCGCCAGCACCAGCGCATAAAGCGTCAGGTGCCAGCTATGTTCAGCCGAGTTTTCGGCCCGCGACGCATCACAAAGCAACGTCCCGCGTGTGACCGACTTGAGCTTGTCCGCTTCGTTCAGAAAGGCGATCTGCTGCTCAAGTCTGGTGGTCATACGTCAGCTTTCCTTTGCACGGTGCGCGGCAAGCGCTTTGGCCATAAAGTCACGCCCCTGTGCGGCGGCAAGCCGCGTGCGGATCGCCGTGACAAAGGCTTCTTCCATCGTCTGCGACGACGCGCCCAGAACAGCAGCGACTTCCATAAAAAGCCGCTCCTGTCCGGTTTCGCGTTGGACCGCCAGACATTCTTCGGCCATTTGGTTGGCCAGTTCGACGACTGTCGGATCCGCCATTAGCGGGTTGTCTCCGTCAGGCGGCGCTTCACGTAGTCTGTGGTAGAGGTGATCAGCGTCTCCATATGCGGCTCTTCAAAGAAGTGGCCGGCACCCTCGATCTCTTGGTGGGTGATGGTGATGCCTTTCTGCTCGTGCAACTTGTTCACGAGGTTCACGGTGTCTGCGGGCGGTGCCACACGGTCAGCGGTCCCGTTGATCACCAGACCGGAAGCCGGGCAGGGTGCGAGGAAGCTGAAGTCATACATATTCGCCGGTGGTGCGACAGAGATGAAGCCCGTGATCTCGGGGCGGCGCATCAGCAGCTGCATCCCGATCCATGCGCCAAACGAGAAACCGGCAACCCAGCAATGCTTGGAGTTGTTGTTCATCGATTGCAGGTAATCCAGCGCCGACGCCGCATCGGAGAGTTCACCGACGCCCTGATCGTATTCACCCTGGCTCCGGCCTACGCCGCGGAAATTGAAGCGCAGAACGGTGAAACCCATATTGTAGAAGGCATAGTGCATATTATACACGACCTTATGGTTCATCGTCCCGCCGAATTGTGGATGCGGGTGGAGCAGAATGGCGATGGGTGCGTCGCGTTCTTTTTGTGGATGGTAGCGGCCTTCGAGGCGGCCTTCGGGTCCGGGAAAAATAACCTCGGGCATGAGCGTCCCTGCTTGGGGTTCTAAGTGCAGCGGAATAGTTGACGAATTCGCTAGGGCAGTTTAGAACGGTTCTAACTTGTGTGATCCCCGTTTCTGGGGGTCAGACTTTGCGTTTAGGCATTTCAGGCGTCGTCGTCAATCAAGCAGGCGCTTATGGGGAAGGGAACACTGCGATGAAGCTGTCAACCAAGGGGCGGTATGCGATGGTCGCTTTGGCCGATATAGCGCTTCAGCCTGCGGATCGTCTGGTCAATCTGGGCGATATCGCGACGCGTCAGTCGATTTCCCTGCCGTACTTAGAGCAGCTTTTCGTCAAGCTGCGCCGGGCCGAACTGGTATCATCGGTGCGTGGTCCGGGCGGCGGCTACCGCTTGGGGCGGCCCGCGTCGGACATTCGCGTTGTCGATATTCTGGCGGCGGTCGATGAAAAGGTCGATGCGATGCATGTGGGGGCCGGTGCCTCTGGCGGGTCATCGGGCAGCCGGGCGCAGTCGCTGACCAACCGTTTATGGGAAGGGCTGAGCGCACAGGTCTATGTCTTTCTGCACCAGACGCGGCTGTCGGATGTTGTCGCGAACGAGCTTGCCCCCTGTCCGGCGGTGCCGAACCTCTTTGCCATCGTGGACGAGGCGGATGCGGAATGAGGGACGCTGTCCCTCACAATCCCTGGGATTTAGGACCATTTGGAAGGTGATGTGAGAGTATATCTTGATCATAACGCGACCACGCCCCTGCGGGCAGAGGCGCGCGCGGCCATGCTCGCGGCGATGGATGTGGCGGGCAACCCGTCCAGCGTCCATGCCGAAGGGCGTGCGGCCAAGATGATGGTCGAGAAAGCACGCGGGCAGGTGGCTGCGCTGGTCGGCTGCGATGTGTCGGAAGTGATTTTCACGAGCGGTGCCACCGAGGCGATTGCGGGTGTGGTGCAGGACGCGGGCAATGTGGCCGGCGCGGCTGTGGAGCATGAAGCGGTACGCATCTGGTGCCCTGAGGCCGAGCAGTTGCCTGTGGATCGCAATGGTCACGTGGATTTGAACGCGCTGCCGGATGGAGCCTTAGCGGGCAAAACACTGTTTTTGCAACGTGCCAATAGCGAGACAGGGATATTGCAGCCGGAAAGCCTGCTGGACGAGCTGGCGCGTTTGGGCGCGTCGCCCTCAAGCGTGTTCCGTGACGCGGTGCAAGCGGCGGGCAAGTTGTCGGATCTGGGGCGCTGGCGTTCAGATGTGGGTCGTCATGCGTCATTGGCTGTCTCGGCGCATAAGCTGGGCGGTCCCAAGGGCATCGGCGCGCTGATCGCGGGGCCGGAATATACGCCCGGATTGATGCAGCCGATGTTGCGCGGAGGCGGGCAGGAATTGGGCCGTCGTGCGGGGACAGAGAACGTCATCGGCATCGCCGGTTTCGGGGCGGCATGCGCTGCCGCAGCGCAGGATTTGGCGGATGGCGTATGGGAACGGGTTGCAGAACTTAGAAATGTTCTAGAGAAGGCTCTTGAGGCTGCGTCAAAGAAGACTATTTTTGTTGGGAAAGACGTGGCGCGTTTGCCGAACACCTCTTGCTTTATCACGCCCGGGTGGCGCGGAGAGACGCAGGTGATGCAGATGGACCTTGCGGGCTTTGCGATCAGCGCGGGGTCTGCGTGCTCTAGCGGTAAGGTGGCGACAAGCCGGGTGTTGACGGCGATGGGGTTTGACGACGCTGAGGCATCCTGTGCCGTGCGCGTATCGCTTGGGCCGGACACCACAGAAGAACAGGTCTTGCGTTTTGCAGACGCCTGGACCGCGAAATTGAAGAAACACGAGGCGCGGGCCGCTTGATGCGCGCCGCCAGTTGAAGGATGAAAAGCATGGATAGCACTTTGGTCAAAGACGACCCGAACACCGGCGTCAAAGAGGGCGTCGATCAGGAAACCGTGGATGCCGTGCGCGAAGTCGGCGGTGCCTATAAATACGGGTGGTCCACAGATATCGAGATGGACTATGCCCCATTGGGTCTGAACGCCGATATCGTCAAGCTGATCTCGGAGAAGAACGAAGAGCCCGAATGGATGTTGGAATGGCGTCTGGCGGCCTATCAACGCTGGCTGACCAAGAAAGAGCCGAACTGGGCGATGGTCGACTATCCGGAAATCGACTTTCAGCAGCAGTATTATTATGCGCGTCCGAAATCGATGGCCGAAAAGCCCAAGAGCCTGGATGACGTCGATCCCAAGCTGCTGGAGACCTACAAGAAGCTGGGTATCCCGTTGAAAGAGCAGGCGATTCTGGCAGGCGTCGAAGGCGCAGAGAAGATTGGCGACGAGCCCCGCAAGGTGGCTGTGGATGCGGTTTTTGACTCTGTTTCGGTCGGCACCACCTTCCAGGACGAGCTGAAAAAGGCGGGCGTGATCTTCTGCTCTATCTCCGAGGCGATCCGCGAGCACCCCGAGTTGGTCAAGAAATACCTTGGTTCGGTCGTGCCGGTGAATGACAACTTCTATGCGACGCTGAACTCGGCCGTCTTCTCTGACGGGTCGTTCGTGTATGTGCCGCCGGGCGTGCGCTGCCCGATGGAGCTGTCGACCTATTTCCGTATCAACGCGGAAAACACCGGCCAGTTTGAACGCACGCTGATCATTGCCGACAAGGGGTCCTATGTGTCCTACCTTGAAGGCTGTACCGCGCCGCAGCGCGACGAGAGCCAGTTGCACGCCGCGGTGGTTGAAATCATCATCGAGGAAGACGCCGAGGTGAAATATTCGACCGTTCAGAACTGGTACCCCGGTGACGAAGACGGCAAGGGCGGGATCTACAACTTTGTGACCAAGCGTGCAGATTGCCGTGGCGACCGTGCCAAGGTGATGTGGACGCAGGTCGAAACCGGCTCTGCCGTGACGTGGAAGTACCCGTCCTGCATTCTGCGCGGCGACGATAGCCAGGGCGAGTTCTATTCCATCGCCATCGCCAACAACATGCAGCAGGCCGACACCGGCACCAAGATGATCCACCTGGGCAAGCGCACCAAATCGCGCATCGTGTCCAAGGGGATTTCGGCGGGCAAGGCGCAGAACACCTATCGCGGCTTGGTGACCATGCACCCCAAAGCCAAGGAATCGCGCAACTATACCCAGTGCGACAGCTTGTTGATCGGCGACAAATGCGGGGCCCACACGGTGCCTTACATCGAGGTCAAGAATAACAGCAGCCGGGTGGAGCATGAGGCGACCACCTCCAAAGTAGACGACGATCAGCTGTTCTACTGCCGTTCGCGCGGCATGGACGAGGAAGAGGCGGTTGCCCTGGTCGTGAACGGGTTCTGTAAGGACGTGCTTCAGGCGCTGCCGATGGAGTTCGCGATGGAAGCGCAGGCGCTTGTTGCGATCTCGCTTGAAGGGTCCGTGGGGTAATCACGATGATGCGCAAGCTGACATGGGACGTGACCATTGCCGCGCTCGTTTTCTGGGTGCTGATGGCGCTGTTTCGCGGGGGCGGGCTGACGCTCGTCGCCTTTGAGAACACGTTCTTCCAGATGCTGATCTTTGCGATGATCTATGCCGCGATCCGAGTGGCCCTGTTGGTGCTGCGCAAGGGGGATGGCGAATGATCACCGCAGGGATCAAAGGCGCAGCGCTCTGATGCAGGCATCGGCGGATACCACTCCCTTGCGCCTGCACTGGTGGAAGGCGGTCCCGAATTTCGGGGACGCCCTCAGCCCTGTGGTGCTCGCCCATGTCGCGGGCCGGCCTGTGGAGCATGCCGGTGTGCGCAAGGCGGAGGTCTGGGCCATCGGGTCGCTTTTGCAGGTGGTCAAGCGCAACTTTAGCGAGGCACAGGATCACCGCCCGGTGATCTGGGGGGCGGGCCTGTTGCATCCGGTGCAGGGGACGGGGTTTGTCGATCATGTCGATATCGCTCTGGTCCGTGGGCCGATCACTGCCGCGCTGCTGGGGTTGGAACTGTCGGAGTTTGGCGATCCCGGTCTGTTGATCAACGCCGTGTGGCCGCAGGAGCGCGCGCCCAATGGCAAGATCGGCATCGTGCCGCATCATTCGTTGGTGGATGACCCTGTGTTGCAGGCTCTGATCGCCAGTGACACGCGGTATCAGCTGATTGACCCCCGCGGCGAGGCGCAGGATGTCTGCGCGGCGATTGCCGCGTGTGATCATGTGTTTGCGTCTTCCTTGCACGGGTTGATCGTGGCCGATGCCTACGGCGTGCCCAACAGCTGGCTGGCCCCGATGGGGCAGTCGCGCTTGAAATATCTGGATTACGCGGCCTCGGTCGGCCGGCCTCTGCGGGCCCCGATCAACGTCGAGGACATCCCGACGGCGGTTCTGCCCGACCCGCTGTCACCGCTTTCCTATCAGGCGGGCATAGATGCCTGCCGCACCGCTCTTTATGCCCGTTTTCCCAAAGCCTTACAGGCGGGGAGGGCGGCATGAAATCTTACACCGATGACGGCCCCGCGACGGGGTTTTCATTCACTCAATTCACTGTCATTGCAGCGCCAAAGCGCAAGAAAAGGAACCCATCATGCTGAGCATCAAAGGCCTGAAGGTCAAACTGGAAGAAGAAGACAAGCAAATCCTGAAGGGTGTCGATCTGGAAGTCGAAGCCGGTAAGGTTCACGCGATCATGGGGCCGAACGGGTCCGGTAAATCCACGCTGTCCTATGTGCTGTCGGGCAAAGACGGCTACGAGGTCACCGAAGGCTCCGCCCATCTGGGTGACATCGACCTGCTGGACCTTGAGCCGGAAGAGCGCGCGGCCGCTGGCCTGTTCCTCGCCTTTCAGTACCCCGTTGAAATCCCCGGCGTTGGCAACATGACTTTCTTGCGCACCGCAGTGAATGCGCAGCGCAAGGCCCGTGGCGAAGAAGAGATGTCTGCCGCGGAATTCCTCAAGGTTGTGCGCGCCCGCGCCAAAGAGCTGAAGATCGACGCCGACATGCTGAAGCGCCCCGTGAACATGGGCTTCTCGGGTGGTGAGAAGAAGCGTAACGAGATCTTGCAGATGGCGATGCTTGAGCCGAAAATGTGCATCCTCGACGAAACGGACTCCGGTCTGGACGTCGATGCGATGAAACTGGTCGCTGATGGCGTGAACGCGCTGCGCACCGAAGGCCGTGGTTTCCTTGTGATCACCCACTACCAGCGTCTGCTGGACCACATCAAACCCGATGTGGTGCACATCATGGCTGATGGCCGCATCATCAAGACCGGCGGCCCCGAGCTGGCGCTGGAAGTCGAGAACAACGGGTATGCCGACATCCTGTCCGAGGTGGCGTAATGGCCGAAGCAGCGACACAACAAACCCCGACCGAGGCGTTGATCGCCACGTTGGACCTGCCCCAAGGGGGCTGGTCCGATGCGGCGCGCAAGGATGCGTTGTCCCGTCTGCAACAGGCAGGTCTGCCCGAGCGTCGTGACGAATACTGGAAATACACCCGCCCCGATACGCTGACCCAGCCGCAGGCGGTCTCTGCCGCGGTGCGCGCGTCCGAAGACGTGGCCCTGTTTGATCAGATCGACCGGCTGAAGCTGGTGTTCGTTGACGGTGTGTTCGATGCCGATGCGTCGGACGATCTGGCGCTTGAGGGCATCACCATCGAACGGCTGGCCCAAGCGGACGCCGATCTGCATTGGGCGCGTGATCTTTATGGGACGCTGGAAAAGAAGGGCCAAACGCCTGTGGCACGGCCCTTGGCGGCGCTGAACACGGCCTTTGCTGCAGATGGTGTGCTGATCCATGTGACGGACAAAGTTTCGAAGCCGGTGAATATCGTCTATCGCCGGACCTCCGAGACAGCGGATGTCATGCTGCACCACGTCGTCAAGCTGGACGCCGGCGCCGAATTCACGCTGCTGGAGAACGGCCCCGTCGCCGCGCGCTTTAACGGTGTGCTTGAGGTTGAAGTCGCGGATAACGCGTCTTTCCACCACGTGCGCGCCCAAGGCCGCGATCACGAACAACGTGCCGCGACGCATATCTTTACCCGTTTGGGGACGGAGTCCGCGTTCAAATCCTTTACGCTGACCGCCAATGGCGTGATGACGCGCAACGATTGTGTGATCGAGCTGACGGGTGACGATGCGGCCGCCCATGTGGCGGGGGCCTGTGTCGGCGACGGGGGTGATTTCCACCACGACGACACGGTGTTCATCACCCATGACGCGGTGAACTGCGAAAGCCGTCAGGTGTTCAAGAAGGTGCTGCGCAACGGGGCAACCGGTGTGTTCCAAGGGAAGATCCTGGTCAAGGCCGACGCGCAAAAGACCGACGGCTACCAGATCAGCCAGTCGTTGCTGCTGGATGACGACAGCCAGTTCCTTGCCAAGCCAGAGCTTGAGATCTACGCCGATGACGTGGCCTGTTCGCACGGCTCCACTTCGGGGGCGATTGACGAGGACGCGCTGTTCTATCTACGCTCGCGCGGTGTGCCGCATAACGTCGCGACGGATCTGCTGACCTTGTCCTTCCTGGCCGAGGCCGTCGAAGAGATCGAGGACGAGACCCTGCGCGAAGAGATCACCGCACGGCTTGCCGCGTGGCTTGAGCGGCACGCAGCCTGATGGCGGCGACACGCGATATCGTGGCCAGCTACCGCAACCCCGCCGCCGTCGTGCGGCGGTTGTTGGGACAGGGCCCGCGGGAGGATCGCAACCTGGTCTATCTGATGGTCGCGTGTCTGATCTTTTTCGTGGCCCAGACCCCGCGTCTGGCCCGCGAAGCCCATGTCAACGGCACCGAGCTTGACATGCTGCTGGGGGCGACCCTGTTGGCATGGCTATTCATCGCGCCGCTGATTTTCTACATGCTGGCGGCGGGGACGCAGATCATCCTCAAGGTGATGCGCGGTCGCCCCAGCGGCTATAGCACGCGTCTGGCGCTTTTCTGGGCCTTGCTGGCGTCCAGCCCGCTTGTGCTGTTGCACGGGCTGACGGCAGGGTTCGTCGGCGAAGGGATCGAATTGCGCATCGTCGGTCTGGTCTGGCTTTGCGTGTTTTTATGGTTTTGGATCAGCGGGTTGCTGGTCGCATATCGGACACGCTCATGAATGCCCCTGATACAAGATCGGTACTGACCGAGCTGGTCGTGCTTAGCCTGCGCGACCCGCGTGCTGCCGCGAACCAGATCATGGGATGGCAGCTCGGGCGGGACGTGCTGTGGACCGCTCTGGCGCTGGCAGCGGCGATCAACACGTTGATCTTCTCGGTCAGTCTGGTGCTGCAACCGACGCCCGCGATGCCTGCGTTCTTTACCAGCCCGCTGGCGATGTTTGTCCTGCTCTCGGGGGTCCTGGTGATCACGACCCACGGGCTTTACTGGGCCGGGCGTGCGCTTGGGGGCGAAGGCGACCTTGGCGATGTGCTGGCACTGGTGGTGTTCTTGCAGGTCCTGCGGATCATCGCGCAGGTGGCGATTTTCCTGCTGATGTTCATCTCTCCGGGGGTGTCGGTGCTGGCATCTTTGGCGACGGGCCTTATCGGGCTTTGGATATTGGTCAACTTCATCGCCGCTGCCTTTAACTTTACCGGACTGGGCAAGGCTGTCGGCGTTTTGCTGATTTCTATGGCGGCCATCGTTCTGGGGCTCAGCCTGCTTCTCTCTATCGTGGGCGTTGCCGCCCAAGGAGTGCTTCTTGATGTATGACGTAAACGCCATCCGCAGCGACTTTCCGATCCTGTCGCGCGAGGTGAACGGCAAGCCGCTGGTCTATCTCGACAATGGGGCCTCGGCCCAAAAGCCGCAGGTCGTGATTGATGCGATCAGCCGCTCGTACAGCCATGAATATTCCAATGTTCACCGCGGCTTGCACTATCTTTCTAATCTGGCAACCGATCAGTATGAATCCGTGCGCGGCACTGTGGCACGGTTCCTGAATGCCGGAAACGAGGATCACATCGTCTTTACCTCCGGCACGACAGAGGGGATCAATCTGGTCGCTTACGCTTGGGCCATGCCGAACCTGCAGGCGGGGGACGAGATCATCCTGTCGGTGATGGAGCATCACGCCAATATCGTGCCGTGGCATTTCCTGCGCGAGCGTCAGGGCGTCGTGATCAAATGGGTCGATGTAGACGCCTCTGGCGCGCTTGATCCGCAAGCCGTGATCGACGCCATCACCCCCAAGACCAAGCTCATTGCCGTGACGCAGGTGTCGAATGTTCTGGGCACGGTGGTGGACGTCAAGGCGATCACCGCAGGGGCCCATGCCAAAGGCGTGCCCGTCTTGGTTGACGGGTCGCAGGCGGCGGTGCACATGCCTGTGGACGTGCAGGATATCGGCTGCGATTTCTACGCGATCACGGGTCACAAGCTTTATGGTCCCTCGGGGTCCGGCGCGATCTATATCAACCCCGATCGCATGGCCGAGATGCGCCCGTTTCTGGGTGGCGGCGATATGATCCGCGAGGTCACCAAAGACGGCATTACCTATAACGATGCCCCGATGAAGTTCGAGGCGGGCACCCCCGGCATCGTGCAGACCATCGGCATGGGCGTGGCACTGGATTATATGATGAACATCGGGATGCAGAATATCGCCGCCCATGAGGCATCCTTGCGCGATTATGCCGTGTCGCGTCTGTCGGGGCTGAACTGGGTGCAGGTGCAGGGCACCACGCCGGACAAGGCCGCGATCTTCAGCTTTACGCTGGACGGGGCGGCGCATGCGCATGATATCTCTACCATTCTTGATAAAAAGGGCGTGGCGGTACGTGCGGGTCAGCATTGTTGCGGGCCGCTGATGCAGCATCTGGGCCAGACCGCCACCTGCCGCGCGTCCTTCGGGATGTACAACACCAATGCCGAGATCGACACGCTGATCGAGGCGCTTGAACTGGCGCATGATTTGTTTGCGTGACCCAAGGCTGATTTTGTAATTGCAGGGGGCGGGTAGTCTGGCTATACCGCCCCTAGATGGACCCTTAGCTCAGCTGGATAGAGCGCTGCCCTCCGAAGGCAGAGGCCAGAGGTTCGAATCCTCTAGGGTCCGCCATCTTCCCTTGAATGAGCTATGTTTGTGTGGGGCTTCGCCCTCAGGCCTGCACGGCTTCTGGCGTGTCGCCAGTCGTTGCGGAGGTAGGGGTGTCGTCCGTATTGTCAGCGGCTGACAGGATCACCGCGGGTTGCTGTGCGGCGACGGTGGTGAATTCCATGTGGAAGGTCGTGCCTTCGCCGACAACGCTGTCGTAGAACAATTTTCCCGACATCTGCCGGGCCAGCTGTTGCGAGATATGAAGCCCCAGACCGGACCCCTGTGTTGCATATTGCCCGCCGTTCTTGACCTGTTCAAAGCGGCCAAAGACCTGCCCCTCCATCCCGTCGGGGATGCCGCGGCCGCTGTCCTTGATTGACAGGCGCACATGGCCGTTGCGGATGGATAGGCTGCCTTCAACGGTGCTGCCCTGTTCGGAGAATTTGATGGCGTTGGACACGAGGTTGTCGATGATCTGGCGGAGGGCAAAGGCGTCACCGGTGATCGTCGCGGTTTGATCGCCTTTCGGCAGCACGAGGTCGATCTTCTGCTCGGCGGCGAACATCTTGTTCTCTTCCAGGCTTTCTTTCAGTAGCGTCCCCAGATCGACCGGCAGCGCGTCAAGCGACAGCGCGTCCACGTCGATCTTTTGCGCCAGCAGAATGTTATCGACCAGACGGGACAGGCGCATGCCGTTGCGCTGCGCGATTTCGAGGGGGGAGCGGATGCGCGCGTCGATCTCGCCCAAACGCCCGCTAAGCGCCAGCGCCAACCCGCCCTTGAGCGAGGTAAGCGGTGTGCGCAGCTCGTGGCTGACGACAGAGATGAATTCGTCCTTGGCGCGGTTGGCCTCGTCGGCGCGCAGCAGCGCGTCTTCAAGGGCGCGGGTGATGACGATACGGTCGGTGATATCGACCAGGGTTATGCTCCACCCCAGAATGGCACCGTTCGGGTCCAGCGGGCTTTCGATTTCCTGAATACGCGGGTCATAGATGCGCTGTTCGATGGTCAGGGATGCGTCCGTCGTGCGGGGGCTGCGGGTGTCGATCTTGGCCAAAAGGGCGTCGGCTTCGGCTTTGGACAGGTTGCACAAGCCGCTGCGTTTCGCGGCAGAGTTCATCAACGTGACACGGCGGTTGTTGTCGATCAGGATCACCGGTTCGCTGGTCGTGTTGAACAGGATCGACTGCCCGATCGACGCCATATCCATTGTCTTGTTTGTCAGCAGCATGAAGGTAAAGGCCAGGATACCGACGGTGAACATAAACGCCGTGGGGTCCAGCCCGAAGACGGTGAAGCCGAAAATAACGTAAGACGCATTAGCTGACAGCGGGGTGATCGTGACCACCGCCAGCATCGTCAGCAGCGGCCAGGCAGAGCGGCGGGCGCGGGCAAAGGCCTTGATCAGCGCATAGAAGGTCGCGGCGACGAAAGTATACAGCACGGCCGTGATCGCGAAGAACCCCGGTCCGTGGATATAGGTGATCTGCCGGTCACCGGGCAGGATGGCAGTCTCGGCGGTATAGACCAGCTGGTGCATACTATTGGTTGCGGCAAAGACAAAGCAGCCCACGGGCACCAGCACCAGCGCGGCCATCACACGCTTTTTCGACAGCCATTCGGCCTGATGCACATAGGCGAAGACAAAGAAGCACCACGCCACAGGTACCAGCGCATTGCCCAGCCACGCGACGATGGCCATGTCAAACTGACAGGCAAAGGAGGGGTTGGAGGCTTCGGCCCCGACGGTGATCAGGGTCCAGATCATGCCGATGAAGGTCAGGCCGTAGAACCGCTTGCCGTGGAAGTGCTGATATTTCAGCATGCAGACCATAACGACCGCGGCGACAGCGCTCACGCTTGCGGCAGCCCAGAACACGGGCTGCATGGCTACACCTTCAAAGCACGTTGTCATTCATTCACCCACGGACTGCGTCTTTGCAAAGCAATCTAGGCATACGGATGTGTTGAAACTTTGACAGAAGTTAGACAGCGGGCCCGTGCGTTCGGGGCCGTCGTTCTGTGTCAAAGACAATACAAGGCATAGTATAGCTTTGTGCCGTGATCATGCGTGTGTGGGATGTGGGGTCAAGCGCTGGACGGGTTAAACACTGGCCTGAACACAAAAGAAATCCCCGCAAAACCGTGGTTTGCGGGGATTTTGAACTTGGGGGTAGGGAGAATCCCCATTACCGGCGGCGGCCACCCTTGCGGCCAGCGCGCCCACGCCCCTCTTGACCGGCCTTGGGCGCGACCTTGTTGAACTTGATCCATTCGGTGCCGTGAGGGTCGCGGTCGAACAGGAAGTTGGCGGCGCGGATCGCCTCCATCTCTTTGCCGGGGGTGGGTTTGGTCGATCCCATCCCGAAGAGCGTCACAAAGGTTTCGTCGTCGATCTCGTCCGGCAGGATGATGCCCGCCGTCACCAGTTCGGCCTTCTTCTCGGCAATCTTGGTCTGGTTCACGGGCAGGGTGATCGGGTTCATGATCGCCGAGGTCATGCCAGCGCCCATTGCCATCGGCAGGAAAGCATTGTTGATGCCGTGACGGTTGGGCAGGCCAAAACTGATGTTGGAGGCACCACAGGTCGTGTTCACGCCCAGTTCCTCGCGCAGACGGCGCACAAGGGTAAAGACCTGATGCCCCGCGGTCGCCATTGCGCCGATGGGCATGACCAGCGGGTCGACCACGATATCATGGGCCGGAATACCGAAGTCGGCCGCGCGCTCTACGATCTTCTTGGCAACGTCGAAACGCACGTCGGGATCTTCGGAAATGCCCGTGTCGTCGTTCGAGATCGCAACCACCGGCACGTTGTATTTCTTGACCAGCGGCAGCACGAGCTCCAGCCGCTCTTCCTCGCCGGTGACCGAGTTCAGCAGCGGGCGACCTTCGCAGGCCTCAAGACCCGCTTCCAGCGCACCGGGGACCGAGCTGTCGATGCACAGCGGGATGTCGACGACGTTTTGTACGACGCGGATCAGTTCGGGCATCAGCATCGGTTCGACAAAGTTATTATCCGCATAGCGGGGGTCTTCAGCCATCTTGTTCGAGAAAACGGCACCCGAGTTCACGTCCAGAATATTCGCGCCCGCCGCGGCTTGTGCAATGGCGTCCGCCTCGACGCGGCTGAAATCGCCACGCTCCAGCTCTTCAGCGAGGATCTTGCGGCCGGTGGGGTTGATCCGCTCCCCGATCACGCAGAAGGGCTCGTCAAAGCCGATGATCGCTGTTTTTGTTTTGGATTCGACGACAGTTCTGGTCATGGTGTTCAGTCTTTCCTTAGACGGAGTTGGCTGGCTGAGCAGCGGGTCCGCCATTTTCAATGGCCCAATTGGCATTCGTCTTGATCCCACCCAGCGGGAAGAAATGCACATGGGTAATGTTGAAATCTGGGTTGGCGGCTTTGTGGGCGGCCAGTTCGGTGATCACATCTGTCGGCTCGTAGGGCAACAGCAGTTTGGTGACATCCATCGCGCGCTTTTGCAGCACCTTCAGCGAAGGGCCGACCCCGCAGGCGATGGCGAATTTGATCAGGGTTTGCAGCTTGGCGGGGCCTGCAATGCCGATGTGGATCGGCAGGTCGATGCCTGCGTGTTTCAGGCTGTCGGCCCATTCGATGATCGGCTGTGCCTCGAATGCGAATTGTGTGGCAATGGCCATCTTCGCGTCCGTCCGTTCGGAAAACCCCTGCTTCCAGCGCAGCGCATCATCCACCCGCAGACGTGACCCATCGGTGTCGATGTCGCGGTTGCCTTCGGGGTGGCCTGCGATGTGCAGCCGTTCAAACCCGTGTTTGTCGAACAATCCGGTGTCCATCAACTGCATGGAGTCGCCGAAATCACCATGGGGCGTCGCGACGCCACCGGCCAGCAGCAAGGCTTGGCGTACGTCAGCCTCGCCCTGATACATGGCGATCCAGTTTTCCAGCGTGGCACGATCCTTGATGATGCGGGCGGGAAAGTGCGGCATGACCTTGTAGCCGTCGGCATTGAGCCGCGCGGCGGTGGCGACCATGTCTTCGATCGGGGTGCCATCTATATGCGCGATATAGACCCGTGTCCCCTCGGGCAGCAGATCGCGGAAGTCTTCGACCTTTTCCGCCGTGCGCGGCATCACCTCGATCGAGTAGTCGCGCAAAAAATCCGCGACCTCGGGGGTAGGCAGATCGGACACGGGGGCTTCTTTGCGCCGGAAGTTCAAAAGGGACATGAGCATTTCTTTCATGAAGGGATCAACTTTTGCACCGGCAACGGGCGGTCAGGCCCAGCCGTCATTGGCAATCAGCGTCTTGATGCGGTCACGGTCGAACTCTGCGTCGATACGCGCGACCTCTGCATCGGCCACGGCGTCGGCTTCGCCCTCAACCGTATAGGGATCGGCCTTGCGCCATTCGGCCAGATAGGCATCGCTGTCATCCGCGCCGATTTTCATCGCGGCACGGTCGATGGCCTGTTCGAACCGTTCGGGCAGCGGACGCTTGGACCCGCGACGGCCTTTGCCGACGATGACCTGCGCAGGAATATCACGCCAATAGACGATGGTAACTTCGGGCATGATTGATTCCTCTGCTGTGCTTGTTTTTCTTAGCGGCTGTTGATCTGTCCCCGTCGCCGTTTTTCGACATTCAGAACGGCGTCTGCGACGTGGTCACACTACAGCGCGCGACCGCGACAGGCGAGGGGGGCGGGGCGTCATAATTCTCAAGATGGTTGTGAGGGCGACTATAAGCTTACGCTGCCGGATCTCAGGTTTCCCGCTTGCCCCTTGCCCGCAGAAACATTACCTTGGGGGCAACTCAATATGAAAGGCGCAATCATGGCGCCACAGCGTCCCAAAGGTGCGGGCGCGCTCGATGTACCGCCGGCTCTGAGCCCCGCGCCAGTTCCGCCCAGATCGACCGAACTTTATGCGGCCCTTGATCTGGGCACAAATAGTTGTCGCATGCTGATCGCACAGCCAAAAGGCAGCGGTTTCCATGTCGTCGATAGCTTCTCGAAGTCTGTCCAGCTTGGGGCAGGGCTTGAGAAAACCGGGCGATTGTCGCGCGGATCAATGACGCGTACCATTCAGGCATTGCGCATCTGCCAGCAAAAGCTGCGCCGTAACAAGGTGCGGCGGATGCGGCTTGTCGCGACCGAGGCGTGCCGCCGTGCCGCCAACGGTGCGGAATTCATGCAGCGTATCCAGCGCGAGACAGGGCTCAAGCTTGATATCATCAAGCCCGAGGAAGAAGCCCAGCTTGCCGTGATTTCCTGCGCGCCGCTGGTGAACCGCAAGACCCACAACCTGCTGGTTGTGGACATTGGCGGCGGTTCGACCGAATTGGTCTGGATCGACATCTCGAAGGTGCCAAAGGCGGATCGTGCGCAATCCATCATGCGGCTGCATGGGGGGTTCCATCAGGCGAAGACAGACGTGCCCGCCGCGCGTGTGGTCGACTGGATCAGCGTGCCTCTGGGCGTGGCAACCCTGCGCGATCAATTCTCTGACGTGGAAGACGACGCCGCACGCTTTGCCTTGATGAGCTGGTTCTTCGAGGAGAACCTGACCGACTTCACCCCCTATCAGTCGATCCAATCGCAGGACCATTTCCAGATTGTCGGCACCTCGGGCACGGTCACCACTGTTGCTGCCAGCCATTTGGGGCTAAAGCGCTACGACCGGACAAAGGTGGACGGGCTTCGCATGACCTCGGCGCAGATCGACAAGGTGATCCATTCCTATCTTGCGATGGGGCCGGGGGGGCGGCGTGCCGATCCGCGTATCGGGCTGGACCGTCAGGCGTTGATCATGTCAGGGGCCGCGATCTTGCAGGCGTTGATGCGGTGCTGGCCGACGGATAGATTAAGTGTTGCAGACCGTGGTCTGCGCGAGGGGCTGCTATATGCCCAGATGAGCGCGGATGGCGTTTTGGAAGAAGGATTAGGCTGATGGCGAAAACTCCGACAGGCAAGACGCCCACGGGCGGTGCGTCGGGCGGGAAGACCCCCACTGGCAAGAATACATCAGGGCGCGGCCAGCGTGACCTCAAGGTCAAGGTCAAGTCGGCCCGCGGGCGCAAGCTAAGCTCGACCCGTTGGTTGCAGCGCCAGTTGAACGATCCCTATGTCAAACGCGCCAATGCCGAAGGGTATCGCGGGCGGGCGGCTTACAAGATCATGGAACTGGACGACAAATACCGCTTTCTGGTGCCCGGTGCGCGGGTGGTCGATCTTGGCGCCGCCCCCGGTGGCTGGTGTCAGGTCGCGGTCAAACGCTGTAACGTTCTGGGCGAGAAAAAGGGCAAGAATGTCGGCACCATTCTCGGGATCGACCTGCAAGAGATGGAGCCGATTGCAGGCTGCGAATTGCATCAGCTTGATTTCATGGAAGACGACGCGGACGAGATCGTCAAAGGCTGGCTGGGGGGCAAGGCCGATGTCGTGATGTCCGACATGGCGGCGTCAAGCTCGGGCCACAAGCAAACTGACCACAACCGGATCATCGCGCTGTGCGAAGCGGCGGCCTATTTTGCTTTTGACGTGCTTGAGGATGGCGGCACGTTTGTCGCGAAAGTGCTGGCCGGCGGCGCGGAGGGCGACTTGCAACAGCTCCTCAAACGTCGGTTTACCAAGGTCGCCAATATCAAACCTCCCGCCAGCCGGTCCGACAGTTCCGAGAAATTCGTGGTCGCCACCGGTTTCAAAGGGGCGCTACCCGAAGACCAAGAGAATCTGTAGGTCCCGCACCGCCCCAAGGCGCGCGGAATTATCAAATGTGATGCGGCAGTTAGACGACTGCCGCATTTTTTTGTGCGGTGGAAGCGGTTGGTCACTTACATATTCGTGAAATGGACCTAAATTGGATCATCGCGCCGCGGCAAAGTTCAATTGCTGCGACAAGAAGCCCTCATAAATCCGTATTTTTCCATCGCAATTTGCGAAAAGAGGGCTGGTCGTTTTGGCGTGGCTCATGACATAGTTGCGGCCATGTCTTTGTTCCTGATTATAGCCCTCCCGTTTCTTGGCGCCTTGCTGCCCGGCCTGATGTATCAGGCAGGCCGTCAAAGCTGCTTTTTGGTGACCTTTCTGGTGACGGCCTGTGCCGCGATCGGCCTTGCGACACATGCACCGGCCGTTCTTGCAGGCGAGGTCGTGACCGCCAGCCTCTCGTGGCTGCCGCAGCTGGGGTTGAACGTGAACCTGTTCCTCGATCCGCTGGGGTTGATGTTCGCGGGTCTGATCCTTGGCATCGGGATGCTGATCATCCTTTATGCGCGGTTCTATCTGTCGCGTGACGACAATATGGGCGCGTTCTTTACCTATCTGCTGCTGTTCCAAGGTGCGATGGTCGGGATTGTTCTGTCGGATAACATCTTGATGTTGCTCATTTTCTGGGAGCTGACGTCGCTGTCGTCCTTCCTGCTGATCGGGTTCTGGAAGCATCTGCCCGAAGGGCGTCAGGGCGCGCGTATGGCCCTGACCGTGACGGGGATGGGCGGTCTGGCGATGATCGGTGGTATGCTGCTGCTTGGCCAGATCGTGGGCAGCTATGACCTGACCGTGATCCTCGAGAACCGCGAGTTGATCCAAGCGTCGCCGTTGTATCTGCCTGCGCTGATCCTGATCCTGCTGGGCTGTTTCACCAAATCCGCTCAGTTCCCTTTCCACTTCTGGCTGCCGCACGCGATGGCGGCCCCGACGCCTGTGTCGGCCTATCTGCACTCTGCCACGATGGTGAAGGCGGGGCTGTTCCTTATGGCGCGCATGTGGCCGGTGCTGTCGGGCACTGAAATCTGGATCGTGCTGGTCTGCTCTGCCGGGTTGATCACGATGGTGCTTGGCGCGCTGATCGCGATTTTCAAAAACGACCTCAAGGCGCTGCTGGCGTTTTCCACCGTGTCGCATCTGGGGCTGATCACCTTCCTGCTGGGCACGGGCACCTCCTTTGGGGCGATGGCGGCGGTGTTTCACATTCTGAACCACGCGAGCTTTAAGGCCGCCTTGTTCATGAGCGCCGGCATCGTGGATCACGCGGTGCATACCCGCGATATGACCCGACTGGGGGGCTTGCGCCGTCTGATGCCGATCACTTTTGCGATTGCCACGTTGGCCGCATTGTCGATGGCGGGTATTCCACTGCTCAACGGGTTCCTGTCCAAAGAGATGATGCTGGAAGAGGCGCTGCACACCACGCTGTTCGGCTCGCCCTATCTGGTGGCGGCAGTGGCAACGCTCGGCGCGCTTTTCTCGGCCGCGTATAGCTTCCGGTTTATTGCGCATACCTTCCTGGGCAAAGAGCGGAACGATTACCCCGCCAAACCCCACGATCCCGAGTTTGGCCTGTGGATTTCCCCGGCTTTGCTGATCATTCCCGTGATCGTCATCGGTGTGGCACCGTTCCTGGCGGAACCCTTTGTGCGCACCGTGACCCAAGCGGTCATCGGCTCTGCCGCCGAGATGCCAAGCGCGCATATCAAGCTGTGGCACGGCTTCGTGCCCGCCCTCGGCATGTCGGCGATTGCTGTGGTGGGTGGTTTGCTGCTGCTCGCCGCCTTCGGCCCGTTGGCGCGTCTTTGGGCCGCCACACCGCGCCCCGAGGCCAAGGACATCTTTGACCGTATCATCGCCGCGGCCGTGGGTCTTGCCGGTCTGGTATCGGAGCGTCTGCACAACGGGTCCTTTACCCGCTACGCCGCCGTCTTCGTGACCGCCGTCGTCGCCATCGGGGCGCATGCGTGGTTTACCGGCACCGATGGCGCCCCCGCGCGCGAGATGCTGCCCATCACGCCCGTCGGCTTTGCCGGTTGGCTGATGCTGATGATCGCGACGGGTTTCCTTGTGACGGTGCACCGCAACCGTCTGGCGGTTCTGATCCTGATGGGGATCATCGGCTTGATGGTATCGGTCGGGTTCAACTATTTCTCGGCCCCCGATCTGGCGCTCACGCAGATCTCGGTCGAGGTGGTGACGATTGTCCTGTTGTTGCTGGCGCTCAACTTCATGCCCAACAGCACGCCTAAGGAAAGCACCATTCTGCACCGCAGCCGCGATATCGTGGTATCGGGTGTGGCAGGGCTGGCGGCAGCCGGCCTGATCTATTCGATCCTGATGTCGGATTTCCCGATTGCCTCTATCGCTGACTACCACCTTGCCAATTCCTACAAAGGCGGCGGCGGCACCAATGTGGTCAACGTGATCCTCGTGGATTTCCGTGGCTTCGACACCTTTGGCGAGATCATCGTTCTGGGGATCGCCGCGCTGGTCATCTATGCCCTGACAGAGGCGCTGATGTCCGGCCCTGTGCGCGCGCGTCTGCTGAACCGTGGCTATGAGGAAGAGCGCGCAGGCGATGCGCATCCGCTGATGATGGTGGTGCTGACACGCGTGTTGATGCCTGTCGTTCTGCTGGTCGGTGTCTATATCTTCCTGCGCGGTCACAACGAACCGGGCGGTGGTTTTGTCGCCGGTCTGGTGGTCGCGATCGCGGTCGTAATGCAATATATGGCCAGCGGCTTTGCCTGGGCGGACAAGCGCCAGCGCTATCATTACCACGGGATCATCGGGGCAGGGGTGCTTTGCGCGGGTCTGACCGGTATCGGTGCGTGGTTTGCCGGTGCGCCGTTCCTGTCCTCTGCCTTTGGCTACTTCCGCATCCCCCCGATGGAGAAATTCGAGCTCGCCACCGCTATGGGCTTTGACCTTGGGGTCTTCCTCGCCGTCGTCGGCGCGGTGATGCTGTCGCTTGAAAGTTTCTCGCGGTTGGGCCGTCGCGCCGGCATCGAGGAAAGCGAACATGCAATGGATATCGACCCGTCACGGGATGAACCGAAAACCGAGACGGAGACCTGATATGGAGCTTTTAGTCGCGTCCGCCATTGGCGTTCTCACTGCTGCCGGGATCTATCTGATCCTGCGTTTGCGTACCTTTCCCGTGATCATCGGCACCTCGCTGATCAGCTATGCGGTCAATGTGTTCCTGTTCGCCTCCGGGCGGCTGGCGTTGAACGCCCCACCGATCCTGCGCGACGGGGTCGAGGTCTATACCGATCCGCTGCCCCAAGCACTGGTGCTGACGGCGATCGTGATCTCCTTTGGGATGACAGCCGTGGTCGTGATGATCGCGGTCGGGTCCTACCTCAGCGCGGGCGATGATCTGGTCAACGAACCCGACACGCTGGCCGGAGCCGATACTGCAGAACCCTCCCCACGCGGAGGAGGCCCGGCATGACCCATTGGCTTATTCTTCCGATCGTTCTGCCAGCCATGCTGGCGGCGTTCATGGTCCTGGCCGCGCGCTATCACCTGCTGATCCAACGGGTGCTGTCCGTTACGGGCACGCTGGGACTGCTGGCACTGGCGCTTGGGCTGTTCTGGCAAGCCTCCGACGGGACGGTCAGCCTGTACCAGCTTGGCAACTGGGCGGCACCTTTCGGTATCGTGCTGGTCGCGGATCGTCTGTCGACGCTGATGGTCCTGCTGACCTGTGTGCTGGCCGTGCCGGTGCTGCTTTATGCGATCGGGTCGGGCTGGGATAACCGCGGGCGGCATTTCCATCCGCTGTTCCAGTTCCAGCTTATGGGGATATTGGGGGCCTTCCTGACCGGTGACGCCTTCAACCTGTTCGTTTTCTTCGAAGTGTTGCTGATCGCCTCTTACGGGTTGATGATCCACGCGGGCGGGCAACGGCGTCTTCGCGCGGGGACGCAATATGTGCTGTATAACCTGCTGGGCTCGACCCTGTTCCTCTTTGCTCTTGGCACGATCTATGCCGAGACAGGCACGCTGAACATGGCCGATCTGGCGATGCGTGTGGCGACGCTCGATGCGGGCGATGGTGCGGGTATTCGCGTTGCTGCCGTGCTGTTGCTGCTGGTCTTTGCGGTCAAGGCCGCGATCCTGCCGCTGCATTTCTGGCTGCCCGCCAGCTATAGCGAGGCACCGGCCCCCGTGGCGGCGCTGTTCGCGATCATGACCAAGGTCGGGGCCTATTGTATCATCCGTTTCTACACGCTGGTTTTCCCCCCCGATCTTGTGATCACGCAGGGGCTGTTTGATGTCTGGCTGATGCCCGCCGCGCTGCTGACCGTCGCACTTGGTATGGCGGGCGTGTTGGGGGCCAAAAGGGCCGACCGCATGGTCGCGTTCTCGGTGATCGGGTCGATGGGCATGCTGCTGGCTGCCGTGTCGGTCTTTACCCCCGCCGGAATTTCCGCCGCCCTTTATTATGCGATCCATTCCACTTTTGCCGCCGCAGCGCTGTTCTTGCTGATCGACGTGATCCGCAGCCGTCGCGGCGCGGCCGAGGTGTCCTTTGTCGATGCGCCGCCGCTGGCAGGTGGGGCGCTTGTTGCGGGCATGTTCTTTGTTGCGGCGATTGCCATGACCGGTCTGCCGCCGCTCTCGGGCTTTCTGGGCAAACTGCTGATCCTTGACGCGGCACGCAGCGCTGATCTGATTTGGTGGGTCTGGGGTGTGATCCTTGTCGGGTCGCTGATCGCGGTTGTCGGTTTCTCCCGCGCGGGGAGCCAGATTTTCTGGAAAGCGCACCAGTCCGCCCCAGAACCTGCCGAGGGTGATGAGGCGCCGGTTGTTGCCGAGGGGCAGGGCGTCTTGCCGATGGTGGCCATTGGCGGGCTGCTGGCGCTGCTTGTCGCGCTGACCGTTGCGGCGGGGCCCATGACCCGCGTGCTGAATGCGACCGCTGCCCAGCTGTTTAACCCTGAACGCTATCTTGCGGTGGTTCTGACCACGCCGGGTAAAGAGATCACGGACCATCACGCAGAGGATGACCACGGCGATGCCGAGGGATCAGCCGATGCGACAGAGGACCACGGCGCAGAGGATGCCGCCGCACCAGAAAAGGATCACTGATATGTTGTCCCGACTGCTTCCGCACCCGATGCTGACGGCGATCCTCGCGATTGCCTGGTGTCTGCTGGTCAATGAAATCAAACTTGGCACAATTGTCTTTGGTGTCATTCTGGGGCTGCTAATCCCGATTGCCACCGCGGCCTATTGGCCTGACCGCCCGCCGGTCGCGAAACCGGTCAAGCTTCTGGGCTATCTGATCATGGTCATGTGGGATATTCTGGTCGCCAACGTCGTGGTCGCGATGATCGTCCTGTTCAAATCGAACAAGAACATGCGCCCCGCCTGGGTCGTCATCCCGCTAGAACTGCGCACCCCCGAGGCGATCACCATGCTGGCGGGGACAATCACCCTGACGCCCGGTACAGTGTCGGCGGATGTGTCCGAAGATGGGAAAGCCCTGCTGGTCCATGCGCTGGATGCTGAAAACCCCGACGAGGTGCGTGACGATATCAAACAACGCTACGAGCGTCGCCTGAAGGAGATTTTCGAATGATTCTGATTGCATTGAATATCGCCTTTGTCGCTGTCGCGGTCTCGCAGCTTCTGGCGATGCTGCGGTTGTTGAAAGGCCCCAATACCGGTGACCGTATCCTGTCGCTGGATACGATGGTGGTGAATGCGATTGCCCTGATCATCCTGCTGGGGATGCGTTTGGGCACCGACATCTATTTTGAAAGTGCGATGATCTTTGCCATGCTTGGCTTTGTGTCGACCGTGGCCATCGCGCGCTTTGTGCTGCGAGGTGATATCATTGAGTGATCTACCCCTAATCCCCGAAATCATCATCTCTGCCCTGCTGATCGTGGGCGGGTTCTTTACCCTTGTCGGTTCCATCGGTCTGATCAAGCTGGACAACTGCATGTCCCGTCTGCACGCACCGACCAAAGCCTCGACACTGGGCGTGGGGTCGCTGCTGATGGCGGCGATGATCTATTCCTTCGCGTCCGGCACCGGGTCCATGCACGAGATTCTGGTAATGGCGTTCTTGTTCGTCACAGCCCCCATTACCGGCAATTTCATCGCCAAGGTGAATTTGCACCGGCTGCATCAGACCAAGGATATGCCGCCAGCGCCCAGTGATCACGTCTGGGGCACATACTCCGATAAATAAGCCAAGCCCGCGCCCCAAAGCGCGGGTTTTTTCTTGGCCGCAAGGTAGGTCGGACAGGGCGTCTGACGGCGGATCAAAGAAAATTTCAATTTTCCTGCCGATCCATGCAAAACCCCGCTTGACGCCATCGCGAGCAAACCCTATCACCACCAAACGCTTCGACGGCAACGACGAAGTACGCAGTGGGCGGTTGTAGCTCAGTTGGTTAGAGTACCGGCCTGTCACGCCGGGGGTCGCGGGTTCGAGCCCCGTCAACCGCGCCACCGCTGCATTTTATCAGATATTTGATAACAAGCACACGCCCTTCGGGGCGTGGTTTGCTTGTGCGTTCAGACCCCTGATTTCCGCCACGGGCAGGGGATTTCCGGTGCTGTTGCATGCGCAAATCGCGGCGATGAAAATTTCCAAAATTCTTTGTAGTTTTCTGCGGTTAATCGCTTGACGCTCTGCGCTGGTTATCTTATTCCGCCCTTACTGCGCGGTTGTAGCTCAGCTGGTTAGAGTACCGGCCTGTCACGCCGGGGGTCGCGGGTTCGAGCCCCGTCAACCGCGCCACTTCTCCCTTTTTAGATTTCTGATTTACCTCGTCCTAAAAAGGGAAAAGCGGGCCGTTAGGCCCGCCCGTTTGCTTACGTCATCGCATCCAGAATACGGGCCCAGCTTCGGATTCCCTTGTGGAAGCTTTCGAGGTCGTATTTCTCGTTCGGGGAGTGGATGGCGTCGTCGTCTTTCCCGAATCCGATCAGCACCGGCGTGGTATCCAGAATTTTCTGGAAATGCCCCGCAATGGGAATCGATCCGCCACATCCGACATAGGCGGCGGGGACATTCCATTCATCGGTCAGCGCTTTGCGGGCATCTTCGAATGCGGGGGCAGTGGTCTCGAAGACCGATCCTTGGCTCGACCCGTGGGCGTGGAACGTCGCTTCGCAGTCCTCGGGCATCATGTCTTTCACCATCTTGCGAAAGCTGTCGCGGATGACGTGAGGGTCCTGGGTGCCCACCAGACGGAAGCTGATCTTGGCGTGGGCCTGCGAGGGCAGCACCGTCTTGAAACCGGCACCTGTGTATCCGCTCCACATGCCGTTGACCTCGCACGTGGGGCGCGACCAGATCATCTCGATCGGCATGCGGTCCTGTTCGCCGGCGGGTTTCGACAGGCCCACATCGCCAAGGAAGCTGTCGTGATCAAAGGCAAGCCCTTGCCACTGCGCCTGAATATCGTCGGGCAGTTCTGGCACGCCGTCATAGAAACCGGGCACCGTGATGCGGCCCGTGTCATCGTGCAGGGAGGCGATGACCTTGGACAGGACGCGCGCGGGGTTCATCGACACGCCGCCGTACATGCCAGAGTGCAGATCAAGATCAGGGCCGGTGATGGTGACCTCTTCGCCCATCAAGCCGCGCAGCATCGTCACGATCGACGGCACCTTGGATTGGAACATGCCCGTATCGCAGATCATCGCGTAATCGGCGCGTAGCTCTTCGGCATTCTCTTCCATAAAGGGCACCAGCGACGGGGAGCCTGATTCTTCCTCGCCCTCGAAGAAGAAAGTCATGCGGCAGGGAAAATCGCCATTGACCGCTTTCCACGCGCGCAGCGCCTCGACAAAGGTCATCAGCTGGCCCTTGTCATCTGCAGCACCGCGCCCACGGATCACGCGGCCTTTTGCGGTGTCCTCGACCGCGGGGTCAAAGGGATCGCGGTGCCACAGGTTCAGCGGATCGACAGGCTGGACGTCATAATGACCGTAGAACAGGATATGCGGCTTGTCGGCGGGGCCGTCCACATGGCCCACCACCATCGGGTGACCGGGGGTGGGGCGTTTGGTGGTCTTGATGCCGATGCTGTTCAGATCTTCGACCAGCCAATCGGCGGCGCGGTCGCAGTCTTCCTTGAACGCAGGATCAGTCGAGATGGAGGGGATGCGCAGCAGATCGAGCAGCCGGTCGGTGGCCGCATCCAGATCATGATCGATCCGTGCCAATACGTCGGGTAGGGACATGGGGGTAAACCTTTCTGTCAGGGTGAAGATTGCCGCGACCGTATCAGCGCGCTTGGCCGTGTCCAGTGGTGCGCCCGACGTGCCCGCAGCTTGCGCGCCATACCGCGTGAGAATCGCTTGAGAATCAGGCCTTTGACGCAAGTCGGACAGCGTGCAGGTTTCCGATGCGCGACATCCGACCGCGATGCGACGCGCCCCGGGCCGGCACCTGCGACAATCGGTTCCTATTAAGGCATTGAATTGAATGGCTCTAAACTATATTCATTCTAAAGCACGAATATGGCGAATGATCCGGTTGCCTTTGCTGGTCCCGCCACCGACGAAGGAGCAAGGCGCAATGGACTATACCAAACAGCTTGATCAGGCGATTGACCGGCTGCACGAGGAAGGTCGCTACCGCACCTTCATCGACATTGAACGCCGCAATGGTCAATTCCCCCACGCTGTCTGGACCCAACCCGACGGGCAAGAGAAGAATATCACCGTTTGGTGCGGGAATGATTACCTCGGGATGGGGCAAAACCCTGTCGTTCTGGCCGCGATGCACGAAGCACTTGATGCGACGGGTGCAGGGTCGGGCGGGACGCGCAATATCTCGGGCACCACGATTTACCACAAACGTCTTGAGGAAGAGCTGTCGGACCTGCACGGCAAGGAAGCCGCCTTGCTGTTCACCAGTGCCTATATCGCCAATGACGCGACGCTCAGCACGCTGCCCAAGCTCTTTCCCGGCCTTATCATCTATTCCGACGAGCTGAACCACGCGTCGATGATCGAAGGGGTCCGCCGCAATGGCGGGGCCAAGCGTATCTTCCGCCATAACGACGTGGACCACCTGCGCGCGCTGATGGCCGCCGATGATCCCGCCGCACCCAAGCTGATCGCCTTTGAATCGATTTACTCGATGGATGGCGATTTCGGCCCGATCGAGGCGATTTGCGACATTGCCGATGAATTCGGCGCGCTGACCTATATCGACGAGGTCCACGCCGTGGGGATGTACGGCCCGCGTGGGGCAGGGGTTGCCGAGCGTGATCGTCTGATGCATCGGCTGGATATCATCAACGGAACGCTTGCCAAGGCCTACGGCGTGATGGGGGGCTATATCGCGGCCTCGGCCAAGATGTGCGATGCCATCCGGTCTTACGCGCCGGGGTTCATCTTTACCACGTCCCTACCGCCAGCGGTTGCCGCCGGTGCTGCGGCCTCGGTCGCCTACCTCAAGACCGCGCCCGAACTGCGCGAGAAGCACCAGCAGCAGGCCAAAGTGCTGAAACTGCGGCTCAAGGGCTTGGGTCTGCCGATCATTGATCACGGCAGCCATATCGTCCCTGTGATTGTCGGAAACCCCGTACACACCAAGATTCTGTCGGATCGCCTGCTGGAGGATCACGGCATCTATGTGCAGCCGATCAACTTCCCCACCGTGCCCCGCGGGACAGAGCGTTTGCGCTTTACCCCGTCGCCCGTACATGGCCCGCTGGAAATCGAAGGGCTGGTCCACGCGATGGACGCTTTGTGGTCCCATTGTGCGCTGAATCGTGCCGAAATGGCGGGGTGACCCCGAATATTTCGTATAGTCCGTTGATTTATGCTACCGATATCGAAAGAAAAGCTTAATCTCGAATCAACATGTTGTTTCGATTAAGGGCAGCGGGCATAGCTACGGGACATTTTTATGATTGGGCGGTGGTCTTCCAAGTCGGCAGATAACGAGCAAGTTGAAGCCAAAGGTTTCGACGCGTTCGACTTGCGCCTTGGTGACCTGATGCGCGGTGAACGCGCGACGCTTGGTAAATCCCTGCTGGATGTCCAACGCGAGCTTCGGATCAAAGCCTCCTACATTGCCGCGATCGAAAACGCCGACCCGGAAGCCTTTGATACACCTGGATTTATTGCCGGTTACGTGCGGTCTTATGCGCGCTATCTGAACATGGATCCAGACAAGGCGTTCGCGGCCTTCTGCGCTGAATCGGGTTTTGCCGTGGCGCATGGCATGTCCTCTAAAGCGTCGGTTGTTAAAAAGCCCACCCGCGAAGAGCGTATGACCCGCAATGGCGAGAGCGATATTTTTGCCCGCCCTGCGACGCCCTTCACCCCCGTCGGTGATTCCCTTCTGGCGCGCATAGAGCCCGGTGCTTTGGGTTCGCTGCTGGTGCTCGTCGCTTTGATCGGCGGGATTGGCTATGGCGGGTGGAGCGTTCTGAAAGAAGTGCAGCGCGTACAGGTCTCTCCGGTAGATGAAACCCCTGTTGTGCTGTCTGATCTTGATCCGCTGCAAGGCGCGCTTGCCTCCGCTCCCGAAACGACAGAAGACCCCGATGCGCCGACCGCGATGGCTGTGCCACGTTCGGACGCGCTGGATCGGCTTTATCGTCCTGCCGCACTGGATGTGCCTGTTCTGGTCGCGCGGGATGCGCCGATTTCCTCGATTGATCCGCGCAGTATCGGCAGCTTTGTCTCGACCTCGCCTTCGCCTTCCGTCGGGGATGCGCTGCGCACCGCTGAAAACACCGTGGTCCAACGGGATACGCCCGATGTGTTGCCGGGTGCCGTGCCGCAGGTGGTCGAAGGGCCCGCGCCGCAGCTGCGTATGGTTGCAGCCTATCCATCCTGGGTGCGTGTACGCGCCGCAGATGGCAAGGTTATCTTTGAAGGCATCATGAACAAGGGCGACAGCTGGGTTATCCCCGCGACTGAAGAGCCCCCGACGCTGCGCACCGGCGAATCCGGCGCGCTGTATTTCGCGATGGACGGGCAGTACTTTGGGCCTGTGGGCGATCGGGGTGCTGTGACGTCGAACCTGCCGCTGCACCGTCAGGCGCTGGCGGAGCTTTACGAGCCAGCCGTACTGGAAGAGAATTCCGCGCTCGCGACAATGGTGGCCGAGCTGAAGAATGCGGCGACTTCGCCGACGGAATAAGCCGGATACCATTGCAACAACGCGACGGGCTGAATAGGTGTAGGGCGAACCGAACCTGACAGACCCTTCGACTGTTTCATTGCCAAAGGTAGCTTTGCATGTCCCTCAATCACATTCGCCCGTGGCGCAACATTTACCGCCGGAAGTCCCGTCAGATCATGGTGGGGAATGTGCCGGTCGGGGGCGACGCGCCGATCACGGTGCAGACGATGACGAACACGCTGACGACGGATGTCAAAGCGACCATCGCGCAGATTCAGGCCGCTGCCGATGTGGGGGCCGATATCGTGCGTGTGTCGGTGCCGGATGTCGAAAGCTCCAAGGCGCTGAAAGAGATCGTGCGCGAGGTATCGGTGCCGATCGTGGCGGATATCCATTTCCACTACAAACGCGGAATCGAAGCCGCCGAGGCGGGGGCCGCCTGTCTGCGGATCAACCCGGGCAATATCGGCGACGAAAAGCGCGTCAAAGAGGTGATCAAAGCCGCGCGGGACAATAATTGTTCGATCCGCATCGGCGTGAACGCAGGGTCGCTGGAACGTCATCTGCTTGAGAAATACGGCGAGCCATGCCCCGATGCGATGGTCGAAAGCGGGATGGATCACATCAAGATCCTGCAAGACAATGATTTCCACGAATTCAAGATCAGCTGCAAAGCCTCTGACGTCTTCATGGCCGCCGCTGCCTACCAGCAGTTGGCCGAGGCGACGGATGCTCCGATCCACCTTGGCATCACCGAGGCTGGCGGGCTGACCTCTGGCACGATCAAATCGGCCATTGGCCTAGGCAATCTATTGTGGATGGGTATCGGTGACACGATCCGTGTGTCCCTGTCTGCGGACCCCGTGGAAGAGGTCAAGGTTGGCTACGAGATCCTGAAATCCCTTGGCCTGCGTCACCGCGGTGTGAACATCATCAGCTGCCCTAGCTGCGCGCGGCAGGGGTTTGACGTGATTAAGACCGTCGAAGCGCTGGAACAACGGCTGGAGCATATCAAGACCCCGATGAGCCTGAGCATCATCGGCTGCGTCGTCAATGGCCCCGGTGAGGCGCTGATGACGGATGTGGGCTTTACCGGCGGGGGCAACGGGTCGGGCATGGTCTATCTTGCAGGCAAACAAAGCCACAAGCTGGGTAATGACGCGATGATCGATCATATCGTCGAACAGGTTGAAGCCCGCGCCGCCGCCATCGAAGCAGAGACCCAAGCGGCAGAGCAAGCAGCCGAGTGACTTTGCCCCAAGCGGCGCATTTGCCATCGACAGATATTTGCGTATTCCATATCAATAGATATGCCTGATCACGCCGCCAAGACCCCGACGTACGCCGAGTTTTTCTGCGGCGGTGGCATGGTGCGCGCGGCCTTGCAGGACCGGTGGAGTTGCGTGCTGGCCAATGATATCGATGCGATGAAATGCAAGGTCTATGCCCAGAATTGGGGGCAGGCGGCACTGCATCAGGGCGATATCGCGGTCCTGCCCGATGACTTGCTGACGCGTCAGATCGATATGTATTGGGCGTCGAGCCCTTGTCAGGATTTCAGCCTGGCGGGCAAGGGGCGGGGCTTGGGCGGGGAGCGCAGCGGTGTCTTTGCCCATTGGGCCGACAAGATCGCCACGGCCATAAAAGCAGGCTTTGCGCCGCGTATCATCGCTTTTGAAAACGTGGTCGGGCTGGTGTCGCGCAATGGTGGCGCGGATATGAACACCGTACTCGCGACCTTTGTGCGGCTTGGTTACAAGGTCGGCGCGCTCGAGATCGACGCGCGGCGTTTCCTGCCGCAAAGCCGGCCGCGTCTGTTCGTTGTGTGCGTGCGCGAGGATATCGATATCTCGGGGCTGACGGTGCCAAAACCGTCCCATGTCTTTCACGGCAAGAAGCTGCAGAAGTTCCTGGCCTCTGCGTCGCGTCCTGTGCGGTCGAACTGGGTCTGGTGGAAGCTGGGGGACGCCCCCGCCGACGAACAGGCGCTTGAGCGCGTGCTTGAACGGCGTGCCACCATGCCGTGGTTCAGTGCCGCGGATACCGACCGTCTGCTGACGCTGATGTCGCCCCCCAGCCTTGAACGGCTGCGCGTGGCGCGCAAGGCGGGGCGCACGGTGGTGGGCACGATCTATAAACGCGGGCGCCCCGATGCGGATGGGAATGTCCGCCAACGGGCAGAGCTGCGCACCGACGGGATTGCGGGCTGCTTGCGGACCCCTGCGGGCGGGTCCTCGCGGCAGATCCTGATGTTTATCAAGGGCAACCAGACCAAGGCCCGGCTTGTTTCCTCGCGCGAGGTGGCGCGGCTGATGGGGTTGCCGGACAGCTACAAGATGCCCGACACCTACAACAACGCCTACCGCGTGGCGGGGGATGGGGTCGCCGTGCCTGTCGTGCGCTATCTCGACGAGGTGTTGTTCGCGCCACTGCTTGAGCGTCAGTCACTGGGGGCCGTCGCGTGAACGCGGCGCAGGCGTTTCGGGGCAAGGCACTGGCGGCGCTGACCAATCAGATCGGCGTCTATGCGCTGTGCGATCTGGACGGCAACCCGATTTATGTGGGCCAGTCGGTTGATGGTATCCGCACGCGGGTGCGCCGGCATCTGACATCGGCGCGGTCCGATGTGATTGCCAACCGTCAGATCGACGTGTGGGAGATCGCCTTTGTCTGGGCATGGCCGGTGACGACGAAGGCAGAGGTCGAACCGCTGGAGCGCGCGATCTTTGCCCATTACGACGCTGAATTGCCGCTGATGAACGGCAAGGCGATGGTGGCGGATGCACCGCTGTTCGACTGGCCGGAAAAGCAGGTGGTGCAGGTCATCGACGAAGAGGAACGACAGTCGCGTCTGACCCCGTCAAACCGGCTGCCGCGCCAGATCAAGCAGTATGACTTGCTGGTCGATTATATCCTCAACGTGAAAGAGGCCCCGCATCTCAAACGGTCGCTTGATGCGCATTTCAAACGCATGGTGCGCTATCACCAGCGGTTTCTCTAGGCGTTACGGGGCCAGATACCGCCGCAGCACGATGTCGGGCATATGGCCGCGCAAGATGCGGTCTGCCATCACGTAGAAGGGAGGATCGGTCATGCCAAGCTCGGCCGCAAGGACGGCGCTGGCAGGATCAGACATCATGTGGTGCGTGAAGGTGATGTTATATGTATCTGTTATTGCTTTTAATTCCGCCACTGCGCGATCACAGTCTGCGCAGTCGTCGCCGGTAAACAACGCAATCGGCGCTCCGGCCAATACTTGATCTGTCAGGGATGCGATAAGCGCGAGATCCGCCTGCGCCTTCTCTTCATAGGCTTCGGCATCATAGTTGCGGGGGGCCACAGCGGGTGCTGCAAGCTCTGGCTCTGCCAGAAGCAACGCCCGCACTTCTTCCCCCAAGGCGCGCCGTTCTGCATGGGTCAGCGCGCCAAAGTCGGTCTGCGCGGCCACCGGAAAGGCCGCCACGCAACAGGCTAGTGCCAAGCGCATCTTAGCCGCGTTTTTCTTCCAGAATGGCTTTCATCTGGTCGTAAGGCAGATAGCCGCGCAGCAGTTCGTCCTGCATCACAAAGGTCGGTGTACCGGAAATCTGCAGCGTCTGTGCCAGCGCGCGGGTTTTTTCGATCTCGGCGGTGACTTCGGCGCTGTCCATCTTTTCCTGAATGGCCTCGGCATCCAGATCAAAGCTGTTGGCCAAGCGTCCCAGCGACGTCGGGGTGATGTCGCCGTTAAAGCTCATCAAGGCGTCATGCACGGATTTATAGGCCTCGTCCCCCGCAACGATCTTGGTTGCGATGGCAAAGCGCGAGGCGACCATGGATTGTTCGCCCAGAATCGGCAGTTCTTTCACGATAAAGCGGATGTTGCCGTCGCCATTGACCAGCTTTTCAACCTCGGAGAACGCTTTTTTGCAGTAGCCGCAGCGGTAGTCCATGAACTCTACGATGGTCATGTCGCCTTCGGGATTGCCACCGACATAGGAAAAGCCGTCGTCAAAGATCGCGGCCGCATTGTCGGACACCAGCGTGAAATCCGCCTGCGCCTGTGCTTCGGCCTGACGGGCCTGCAACTGGTTCACCGCTTCCATGATCACTTCGGGGTTTTCCATCAGATAGGCGCGGACCTCGGCGCGGAATTGCGCGCGTTCGGCATCGGTCAGTTCGGTCAGGTCCATCGCATGGGCGGGGGCTGTCAGGGAAAGGGCCACTAGGGCGGGGGCGATCAGCTTTTTCATCAGGGTCACTCGCTTGTTGTTGCGCGGGCGGTGCAGGCACCGGTTGCAAGGGTGGTGCGCGATTTTGCCAGCGCGCACAAGGGTTGACGGCACCGGCGGGGTGCGGTGAAAGGTTCGGGCTCAACAGTAGGATCAAGCCCATGCGCATTTCAACCCGATCTCAGGTCGATCCCTTTATCGTGATGGATGTGATGCAGGCCGCCGCCGCCGCCGAGGCGGAGGGCCGCCACATCATCCATATGGAGGTCGGCCAACCCGGCACGGGCGCGCCCAAAGGGGCCAGCACCGCATTGACCGCCTCGATGGAGCAGGGCGCGCTTGGTTATACCGTCGCATTGGGGTTGCCTGCGCTGCGCCAGCGGATCGCGCGGATGTACGGGGAGTGGTACAATGTCGATCTGGACCCGAACCGCGTGGTCATCACCTCTGGCTCTTCGGGCGGGTTTATCCTGACGTTTACCTCGCTCTTTGATACTGGGGACCGCGTTGGCATCGGGGCACCGGGGTATCCCAGTTACCGCCAGATCCTCAAGGCGCTGGATCTTGCCCCCGTAGATCTGCCCACCTCGCTTGAAAATCGCTTGCAGCCGGTGCCTGCGGATTTCGCGGGCATGGACCTGAAGGGGCTGCTGGTCGCGTCGCCGGGCAACCCGACGGGCACGATGCTGGATCACGCTGCCATGTCCGCCCTGATCGACGCGACGCAAGCGCAGGGGGCATCCTTCATCTCGGACGAGATTTACCACGGCATCGAATACGAGAAAAAGGCCGTGACCGCGCTTGAGATCACCGATGATGTCTATGTCATCAATTCGTTTTCCAAGTATTTCTCTATGACCGGTTGGCGTGTCGGCTGGATGGTTGTGCCAGAGGATCACGTGCGGGTGGTCGAAAGGATCGCGCAAAACATGTTCATCTGCGCCCCCCACGCCAGTCAGGTCGCCGCCCTTGCCGCGATGGATTGCACCGATGAGCTTGAGGCGAATATGGATGTCTACCGCGCCAACCGCGCGATGATGATCACAGGCCTGCGCGAGGCGGGATTCACCCGTTTCGCGCCCCCCGACGGGGCCTTCTATGTCTACGCCGATGTGTCCGAGTTGACGGATGACAGCCGCGCATTGGCGCGGGATATTCTGGACAAGGCGGGTGTGGCCGTGACCCCGGGGCTCGATTTCGATCCGGTGCGCGGGCATCACTGGTTGCGGTTCTCCTATGCGCGCAGCACCCAGGATATTGCCGAGGGGCTGGGGCGGCTCAAGACCTATATGGCGGCCCGCTGAAAGGCTGGCTCGGGTTGCGGCGGGGTGCTATCCCTGCCGCAACCACCCCGAGCAGAACGGTGACAGGCATGCGTATTCTTCCCATTATCGCAACGGTTTGCGCGCTGTCCTTGCCAGCGTCCGCGCAGGATCTGACCGCGCTGGCGCGGGTGGACCCTGCCAAAAGCGCCATCTCGGATGGCTGGTTCGGGGGCACGACGCTGACGCTTGGGCTGAGCCAGGGGGTGCCGTTTCGGGTGTTCTTGCTGGATGATCCTGCACGGCTGGTGGTCGACTTCCGCGAGGCCGACTGGAGCGGTGTGAACACCGCAGACCTGCTGCCTGAACCCGGACGGATTACCGGTCTGCGCTTCGGCCCGTTCCAGCCCGGTTGGTCGCGTCTTGTCGCGGATCTGGCCGAACCGATGATCCCGCGCGAGATCGGGATGCCGGTCAACAAGGGCTCCGGTCACGCCACGCTTGAGATCGCGTTGACATCCGTCACCCCCGAGGAATTTGCCGCCGCCGCCGGTGCGCCCGTTGATCCGGCGTGGACCATGGCGCTGGCCGCACCACCCAAAGCGGTTGCAGACCTGAAAGAGGTGCCGTTTCGCGTGGTGCTGGACCCCGGTCACGGGGGCGTTGATCCGGGGGCAGAGACAGATGGTATCCTGGAGAAAGACCTGATGCTGTCCTTTGCCCAAGCGCTGCGCGATACATTGGTGCGCGACGGGATCGATGTGGTGATGACCCGAGACACGGATCATTTTGTCGCGCTTGAAACCCGCGTCGCCATTGCGCATCAGGCCGAAGGCGATCTGTTCATCTCGCTCCATGCGGACAGTTTGCAGCACGGCGGGGCAAAGGGTGCGACGGTCTATACGCTGTCGGACGACGCCAGCGATACTGCCACAGACCATCTGGCCGCACGCCACAACCGCGCCGATATTATCGCGGGGGCCGATCTGACCGGATCGGATGACGAGGTTGCCAGCGTGCTGCTTGATCTTGCCCGCCAAGAGACAGAGCCGCGGTCGGTCGCCGCCGCTAAAGTGCTGGTTGAAGGGATGAAAGCCGCCGGCGGTCCGATGAACCGCCACCCGCTGCGCAATGCGGGCTTTTCGGTGTTGAAATCGGCTGACATCCCGTCGGTCCTGATCGAAATCGGCTTCCTCAGCTCGAAGCGTGATCTTGCCAATCTTCGAGACCCGATCTGGCGGGCGGTCATGGTGTCGGCGATTGCGGATTCCATCGCCAAATGGCGCGACGCGGATGCCGCGCTCAAGCCCTTGGTTCGCCAGTAAACCGCACCCGAACGCCCCTCTAGGTGTTGCGCGGGTTACCGCACAGGGCCACTGCATCGTGTTTTGACGATTCCCGCAGGGTTGCGTATAGACGGGTCACCAACCCTCCTTGCAAGGAACTGCCAGCCGTGTTTCGTTTGATCCTGTCTTTCTTCGGGGGTATTTTTACCACCCTCACCATGAGCATCGGTATGGTCGCGCTGACCATCGGCGCGGTGTTCTGGATGTATGGCCGCGATCTGCCCAGCCACGAATCCCTTGCGCAATACACGCCTCCGACGATTAGCCGGATTTATTCGGGGCAAGGGCGGTTGATTGACGAATTCGCCAAGGAACGCCGCCTGTTCGCGCCGGCCAATACGATCCCGCCGCTGATCAAACAGGCCTTCATCTCGGCCGAGGACAAGAACTTCTATACTCACGAAGGCTATGACCTGCGCGGCATCGGGGCAGCGGCTGTAGATGCGGTGCGCACAAGGGGCAAGGATGTGCGCGGTGCATCGACCATCACGCAGCAGGTGATGAAGAACTTTCTTCTGTCCGGCGACCGTCGGGCCGAACGCAAGATCAAGGAAATCATCCTCGCCGCACGGCTTGAGGAAACGCTGCCCAAGGAAAAGATCCTTGAACTTTATCTGAACGAGATCTTCTTGGGCCAGAACTCCTACGGTGTGGCCGCCGCGTCGCAGACTTATTTCAACAAGACATTGGGGGAACTCGCCCCACACGAGGCTGCGTTCCTTGCCTCGCTGCCCAAAGCGCCGTCCGATTATCATCCTGTGCGCCGCAAGGACCGGCTGCTGGCACGCCGGAACTTCGTGCTGCGCGAGATGAAGGAAAACGGCTATATCACCCCCGCCGTCTACGAGACCGAGGTCGCACAGCCCTTGCGATCGGTGCAGAACGGGGACTTTGAAAGCTTCAAGGCCGAACTGCCGCCGCGCGATTACTTTACCGATGAAATCCGCCGCCAGCTGTCCGAGAACTTCGGCGAGGGCGAATTCTTTACCGGCGGTCTGACCGTGCGTGCCACCATCGACAACGAGATGCAGCCCATTGCCGCACAATCCTTGCAGCAGCAGCTTGAGGAATATGACCGCGGCATCGGTATCTACCGCGGCACCGGCAAGAAGATTGCGCCCGAAAAGCTGACCACCGAGGCGGATTGGCGCGAAGCGCTGTCGGACACCCGTGTGCCACGTGACGTTGATCTGGAAAACCCGTGGTATCCCGCCGTGGTGCTGAGCCTGACCAATGACGCCGCCCGCATCGGGATCGAAGGCGTGGACGAGGACGCAGACGGTCATTTCATCCCCGCCAAGGATGTCCAATGGGCGCGCAAACGTCTTGAGAATGGCAAGCTCGGCAACCGCGCCCAAGTGCCCGCTGACCTGCTTGAGGTCGGCGACGTGGTGCTGGTGCGCCGCATGACGGCGGATAGTGACGGGTCGTTCATCCGTTGGACCCTGCGTCAGATCCCGGAAGTGCAGGGCGGCTTTGTCGCGATGGACGTGAACACAGGGCGCGTGATCGCGATGCAGGGCGGTTTCTCCTATCAGGCGTCGGTGTTCAACCGTGCGACACAGGCGAAACGCCAGCCGGGGTCGAGCTTCAAGCCCTTTGTCTATGCTGCGGCATTGGACAGCGGCTATACCCCTGCAACCATCGTTGTAGACGCCCCGATCGAGATCAACACACCCCAAGGCATGTGGCGGCCGCGAAACTCGTCGAACAAGTTCTACGGGCCGACGCCCCTGCGGACGGGTATCGAACAGTCGCGGAACCTCATGACCATCCGTCTGGCGCAAGAGGTCGGCATGAACACCGTTGGCGACTATGCCGAACGGTTCGGGGTCTATGACAACCTGTCGCCAGTGCTTGCCAACGCGCTTGGTTCGCAGGAAACGACGCTCTACCAGATGGTGTCGGCCTATGCGATGTTCGCCAATGGTGGCGAACGGGTGCAGCCGACGCTGGTGGACCGTGTGCAGGACCGCTACGGCCGCACTGTCTACAAACACGACCAACGCATCTGTAACGATTGCCAGCTTGAAACGCTGGCCCCCGGTGTGGGGCCGCGCATCATCTCGAACCGCGAACGGGTGATGGACCCGATCACGGCCTACCAGTTGACATCGATGATGAAGGGCGTCGTGGATCGCGGTACGGCGCGTGGGGCGGTGAACCTGCCCGTGCCAATCGCGGGCAAGACCGGCACCACCAACGATGCCAAAGACGTCTGGTTTGTCGGCTTCTCAAGCAACATCGTGGCGGGCTGCTATATCGGTTTCGACAACCCGCGCTCGCTGGGGCGTCGTGCCTATGGGGCGGGGATGTGTGGCCCTGTGTTCCAGAGGTTCATGAGCGAAGCGATCAAGAAATACGGCGGCGGCCCCTTCGAAGTGCCCCCCGGCGGTCACTTCATCAAGATCGACCGCTTCACCGGTGCACGTCTGTCTGACAGCGCCGCAGGTCCCAACGTTGTAGCCGAATACTTCCGTGACGGCGAAGAGCCGCTGTTCGGGATCACCTTCGATGGTGGCTTTGCGATGGGGGCGGATCTGCCTCTGGTCGAAGAAGCCGGCGGCGGCGCGCGCGAGGTCACAACCTCTACCGGTAAGAAGGCGCGTGTCGGGCCCAAGGCAAGCTTTGGCAGCATCAGCTCCGGCGGGTTGTACTAGGCCCGGCCCCATTCTACAGCGCTTGCCCATGTTGCGGCGCTGGTCTATTTGAAACGCGGCCCCGGCTATTCGGGGCCGCGATCTATTTAAAGGCAGGATACCATGCGCGCAGATGCACAAAATACAGCGGATAAGATCAGCAAATCGCTGGAGCTGTTGGCACAGCGTCTGGACGTCGAAACCGCGCCATACCGTCTGGAAGAATTCAACGCCCGTGTCGAAGACCCCAATCTGTGGGATGATCCCGATGCGGCGCAAAAACTGATGCGCGACCGTCAGGCGCTGGTTGATTCCATCGCCACCTACGAGGGCATCAAGCAAGAGCTGGCCGATAACATCGAGCTGATCGAATTGGGCGAGATGGAAGGCGACGACGAGGTCATCGCAGAGGCCGAGACCGCGTTGAAAAAGCTGGCCGAGACAGCCGCCCAGAAAGAGCTGGAAGCGCTGTTGAACGGCGAGGCCGACGGGAATGACACCTTCCTTGAAATCAACGCGGGGGCAGGCGGCACCGAAAGCTGTGACTGGGCCAATATCCTGTCGCGCATGTATGTCCGTTGGGCCGAGAAAAAGGGTTATAAGGTCGAGCTGCAATCCGAAAGCCCCGGCGAAGAGGCGGGGATCAAATCGGCGACCTACAAGATCAGCGGCCCGAATGCCTATGGCTGGCTCAAGTCGGAATCCGGTGTGCACCGTCTGGTGCGGATCAGCCCCTTTGACAGCGCCGCCAAACGGCACACGTCCTTTACCTCTATCTGGGTGTATCCGGTGGTGGACGACAACATCGAAATCGACATCAACCCCAGCGACATCCGCATCGACACCTATCGGTCCTCGGGGGCCGGTGGTCAGCACGTAAACACCACCGACTCGGCCGTGCGGATCACGCACCATCCTACCGGCATCGTGGTTACCAGCTCTGAGAAATCGCAGCACCAGAACCGCGACATCGCGATGAAGGCGCTGAAATCGAGACTGTATCAGATGGAGCTGGACCGCCGCAACGCGGCCATTAACGAAGCCCATGAAAACAAGGGCGATGCGGGTTGGGGCAACCAGATCCGGTCCTACGTCTTGCAGCCCTACCAGATGGTCAAAGACCTGCGCACCAACTTTGAAACCTCGGATACCAAAGGGGTGCTGGATGGTGACCTTGACGGGTTGATGGGGGCCGCGCTGGCACTTGCCGTGTCGGGCAAGACCCGCGCCGAGGCGCAAGAAGGCTAAGGCCAAATATCAGGCATCTTCGCGCGGGCGGCCTTGTCTCATGCAGCAGTTTTGCCGGTGCCTCTTGCATACCCCTGCCGCCTTCCGTTCTATGACCCCGAACGGAGGGCTCGGCCATGAACATACTAGACATCGGGGCCTTGGCCCAATCGGAGGCTTTGGGGAACGGCAGTCTGACGGCGCGCGCTTTGATGGAGGCCACGCTAGAGCGGATCGACGCCGTGAACGGCGCGGTCAACGCCATCGTCGCGCTGCGCCCGCGCGCGGAGCTTCTGGCCGAAGCCGATAGGGCCGATGCCACGCCTCGCGTCGGATGGCTGCACGGTATTCCCATTGCGATCAAGGATTTATCCGATGCCGAAGGCTTGCCAACCGCCAAGGGATCACCGCTGTTCGCCGGAACGATTGCCCAGAAGGACAGCGTCTTCGTGAGCCGCATCCGCGCGGCTGGGGCAATCATCATCGGCAAGACGAACACGCCTGAATTCGGGTTGGGCAGCCATACGTTTAACCCCGTCTATGGCCCGACGCGGAACCCCTATGACCACACACGTTCGGCTGGCGGGTCTTCGGGCGGGGCGGCGGCTGCCTTGGCAACGGGGATGCTGAGCATCGCAGACGGGTCCGACATGATGGGCAGTCTGCGCAACCCCGCGGGCTGGAACAACGTCTACGGCATGCGCCCCAGCTGGGGTACTGTACCGGCAGAGCCAGAGGGCGATATGTTCCTGCATCAGCTGAGCATGGCCGGCCCGATGGCGCGCTGCCCCCGCGATCTGGCGGCCTTGCTGGACACGATGACCGGAGAGGACCCCAAACAACCCCTCGGCCTGTCACCGGCGCCGAGCTTGCCGGAGATGGACACCCCGTCGCCCGCGCGCCGCATCGGGTGGCTGGGCGATTGGGGCGGGGCCTTTACCTATGAAGACGGGATTGAGGACGTGAGCAAAGCGGCCCTGGATCAACTGGCCGCCCTGGGGCATCAGGTGACCGCTGTGCCAGCCCCCTTTGACGCGGACGCGATGTGGGACAGCTGGACCACGCTGCGGTCTTTTGCCGTTGCTGCCGGATTGGGCGCGCTCTACCGCGACCCGGAAACCCGCGACAAGCTCAAGCCCGCCGCCCAATGGGAGATCGAGCGCGGGCTCGGGTTCACGGGGCAGGAGGTGCAGCAAGCCAGCCTGACGCGGTCGGACTGGTATCGCCGTGTCACCGCGCTGTTTGACGAGGTTGACGTGCTGGTGCTGCCTTCGGCGCAGCTTTGGCCCTTTGACGTGGATCAGGTGCATCCGACACAGATCGCCGGACGGGACATGGATACCTATCACCGCTGGATGCAGGTCGTGGTGCCCGCCGGTCTGGTGGGGCTGCCGGTTGTCAATATCCCCGCCGGTTTCGGCGCAGAGGGGCTGCCTGCGGGGCTACAGATGATCGGACCGCGGGGCAGCGATACGGCGCTGCTTCAACTGGCGCAGCAGTGGCACGCGGCAACGCAGTGGCCCCAGATGCGCCCGCCGCCGCTGGCGTAGCGGTCATTCAAAGGCGAATTCGGTGCGCAGAAGGTGGCGGTGAAAGGGTTCAAGATCGCTTGCCTCGCACAGCCCCTTCAAGCGGGCGGCCTGCAACACGGCCGACGGGGTTTGCGGCAGGTATTCATAGACCAGCCGCGTCGCCCGCAACCCGATCGAATTTTCCGGCACCGTGCGGGTGATGTATCCGACCCAGAAATTGTTGTTGAACGACGCGATCCGCCCCAGATAGTTGAACGAAGAGGTCATCGCGCCGCGTCGCGAGGCGATAATGGCGATGCCTTCTTCCTGCTGCAGCACCACCCCGCGATACTCGCGCAATACCGAATGGGTGGGCAGGCTTTGGATGCGCATGGCGTGAGGGGCCTCGTAGCCGCGCAGATAGGTATGCCGGCCACTGCGAAACACCATAACCAATCCCAAGGCGAATTTCTCGGGGTAAAGAAAACTGCGACGCGAGAACCGGTAGAAACCGCTGGGAAACGTGGCTTCGGGAAGGTCCAGCGCGCCCGAAACGATGAAGTCGCCCATGAAATCCGGGGGGGTGGGTTCGATCTTCTTGATCTCTTCCAAGGGCTCCAGAAGGACACGCGCATCAACGTCGAAAAACTTGCACATCCGGTCCAGAATATCGGGGCGCGGAAAGCTTTCCCCCGATAGATATCGATTGAACTGTGTGCGATTGATCCCCAGTTCCTGCGCGAGGTAGGTGATGGAGGGGTAACCTACTGAAAGTTTTTTTAAATTTGACCCGAAAATTGTCCTGATATCGGCGGGGTTCGTCATGAAATCAGTCCACTAAAATTAATTGAACTAAATCTCACAACCTTTGAACGAATTTGCAAGGAGATTTGCAATATAGGGCTGTGTAGTGACGCTAATCAGCGTCAAATTTCAGTGCGCGCGACACAAAATGATTTCGTAAAAAAATCGACAATTTGTAAAAATGACATGATTATCTCTCATGTCTGCAAGCATCTGGAAGGAACAGTTAAATGTACGGTGTGGTACTTTGGAGCGATGCCCGATCCAACAAAGCTGTGTTCTGGTGCGAGGATCACGGCGACCTTGCGTATTTCCAAGGTGACCCCGCGACAGTGAACCAGATGACAAGCTGTTTCGATGCTGGTGATCTGGTCCAGTTCGAGGTCTACCACGAGGCCAAATTGCGCAAGGCGCTTAACCCCAAGGTCGTGCGATCCAAGGCGGACGCTGATTTGCCGAACAAACTGCTGCGCCATTCCGCGGGCATTACCCGAAAGCAAACAGGCGGCGAGGTGCTTCCATTCCGCCCAAAAGCCGCCCCGCCGGTAGAGTTCCGCCATCGCGGTCAGGCTTAGTCCGGCCGGAGCCGGCCAGACGTCAACCTGCCACCTTAGCGTATCAGTCGCCGCGCGACAGGGCAGCCACACCCGTCCGTGCCACTGACACCAGCCCCAAGGGGCGCATCAATTCGGCAAATGCGTCAATCTTCTCGGGCGCGCCGGTGATCTCGAACACGAATGTTTCCAAGGTGCTATCGACGACGTTGGCGCGGAAGATATCCGCCAGACGCAGGGCTTCGACACGTTTGTCCCCGGTGCCATTCACCTTGAACATCGCAAGCTCACGCTCGACCACGGGGCCTTCGACGGTCAGGTCATGCACCTCGTGTACCGGCACAATCCGCCCCAGCTGCGCCTTGATCTGCTCGATCACCTGCGGCGTGCCCGAAGTGACGATGGTGATGCGGCTAAGGTGGCCTGTGTGGTCGACCTCTGCCACGGTAAGGCTGTCGATGTTGTATCCACGGCCCGAAAACAGACCGATGACGCGCGCCAGCACACCGGGTTCGTTCTCGACCAGTACGGCCAGCGTGTGGCGTTCGATCACATCCGAGAAATTGGGACGTAGGTTATAGGCGGAATGGCTGTTGGAGCCTTTTTTGATCTTTAGGGCTGACATGACACTGTCCTTCTAAGATTTGTTCAATCTCGGCGCGCGACCCCGCGCCGATGTGTTTCCTTGTGCCGTTGGCGGCTTAGACCAAGACCGATCCTTTGGCGTCGATCACACCTTGCGTATCGACACCGGCCAGCATCATGTCGTTATGCGCTTTGCCCGACGGGATCATCGGGAAACAGTTTTCGTGTTTTTCCACCAGACAGTCAAAGATCACCGGACCGTCGTGATCGAGCATCTCCATGATCGCGTCGTCCAGATCGTCGGGGTCCGAACAGATGATCCCCTTGGCCCCGAAGGCTTCGGCCAGCTTGACGAAATCGGGGAGGGATTCAGACCAGCTTTGGGAATAGCGCTCGCCGTGCAGCAGCTCTTGCCACTGGCGGACCATGCCGAGGCGTTCGTTGTTCAGGATGAACTGTTTCACCGGCAGGCCGTATTGCATCGCGGTGCCCATTTCCTGCATGTTCATCAGCCAAGACGCTTCGCCCGCGACGTTGATGACCAACGCGTCAGGATGCGCCATCTGCACGCCGATGGAGGCAGGGAAACCATAGCCCATCGTCCCCAACCCACCAGAGGTCATCCAGCGGTTCGGATCCTCGAAACCAAGGTATTGCGCGGCCCACATCTGGTGCTGGCCCACTTCGGTGGTGACATAGCGGTCACGCCCCTTGGTCAGCGCTTCAAGCCGTGAGAGCGCGTATTGCGGTTTGATGATCTTGCCTTTTTGTTCGAACTTGAGGCAGTCAACGTTGCGCCATTCCTCGATCTTCTTCCACCATTTTCCAACGGCTTCGGTGTTTGTCTTGCGGCCGCGCGATTTCCAGACCTTCAGCAGGTCTTCCAGCACATGGCCCACGTCGCCGACGATAGGGATGTCTACGCGGATGATCTTGTTGATCGACGAGGGGTCGATGTCGATATGCGCTTTTTTGGATTTCGGGCTGAACATGTCGACGACGCCGGTGATCCGGTCGTCGAAGCGCGCGCCGATGTTGATCATCAGATCGCAGTCGTGCATCGCCATGTTGGCCTCGTAAAGACCATGCATCCCGAGCATCCCCAACCATTTGTCACCCGACGCCGGATAGCTGCCAAGCCCCATCAAGGTGGAGGTGATGGGAAAGCCTGTCGCCTCGACCAATTCGCGCAGCAGTTGCGACGCCGCAGGGCCGGAGTTGATGACGCCGCCGCCGGTATAGAAAATCGGGCGCTTGGCGGTCTCGATGGCGGCCACCAGTTCGGTGATCTCGGTCATGTCGCCTTTGACGGGCGGCTGGTAATGCGAGGTGGACGGCTTCTTGGGCGTGTATTCCCCCGTGGCGAATTGCACGTCTTTCGGGATGTCGACCAGAACGGGGCCGGGGCGCCCGCTGGTGGCCACGTGGAAAGCCTCGTGCAGGACGCCGCCCAGCTTGTCGGTCTCTTTCACCAGCCAGTTGTGCTTGGTGCAGGGGCGGGTGATGCCCACGGTATCGGCCTCTTGAAACGCGTCAGAGCCGATCATGAAGGTCGGCACCTGACCCGTCAGGACCACCAGCGGAATTGAATCGAGCAAGGCATCCGTCAGGCCGGTCACCGCATTGGTGGCACCGGGGCCCGAGGTTACAAGAACAACGCCCGGTTTTCCAGTCGAACGCGCATAGCCTTCGGCGGCATGCACCGCCCCTTGTTCGTGACGCACCAGCACGTGTTTGATGCTGTTTTGTTGGAACACCTCGTCATAGATCGGTAGGACAGCGCCGCCGGGATAGCCAAATACGGTATCGACACCCTGATCAATCAGGGCTTGAACGATCATTTTCGCTCCGGTCATTTTACGTGTCATCTTGGTGCTCCGTCAGGCGGTGGTTTATCAAAAAATACGTTGCGCAAAAAAAAGCCCCCGATTTTGACGGGGGCGCATGGTGACTATTATGGTCTGCCGTTACCGGCCCATGCGCGTGTGTCTTAGAATGACGACGATATCTGTCAAAGCTAGATCTGTCATAGCCAAAGGCCCCTCATTGCGTGCATGGACATTATGAGCGCCACAAAGGGGCGTCAATGCTCTATTGTCGATAAAAGTGTCGCTGGGTGCAAAAAATCTTTTCATTTATTGCGCGAAATCCTGAATTTTCTAATTTTTGCAAAATTGGGGGCATTTCTCGGGCGCATATCAGCTAGAGTCGCACTCCGGTCCCTTGCAGCACGCCGTGTTCCATCGCATAGCGCGTCAGCCCTGCGGTGGAAGAGATGCCAAGCTTGCGCTTGATATTCTTGCGGTGGGTTTCGACGGTGCGCACAGAGATATCCAAGGTCAGCGCGACCTCTTTGTTGGATTTCCCCTGTGCCAGTTGCAACAGGATCGTCTGTTCGCGTTCGGTCAGGGATTCACGTGCGGCGTCCTTGGGTTCAAGCGACCCTTGCGCGCCGGTGCATAGATACCGTTCGCCGCGCATCACCGTATCGATCGCCAGCTTGATCTCGTCCGTCGGCACATCCTTGAGGATATACCCCATAGCACCGTGGCTCAGCGCCGAAGAGATATATTCGGGGTTATCATGCATCGACAGGATCACGATGCGGGTGTCGGGCTGGCGTTCCAGCAAGATCTCGGTCGCGGACAGTCCGCCGATCTCTGGCATGTTGAGGTCCATGAGGATCACATCGGGGTCCAGTTCCGCGACGCTCTCGATCGCGGCGCGGCCATTGGGCAGACAGCCGACCACATTGATATCGTCATAGCTTTCAAGAATGGACTGGATGCCTTCGGCGACCATCGGGTGATCGTCCACGATCATCACTTTGATCAACTCGGGCGGCTGGGTGTCTGAAAGGGTCATGGGGCAGCTTTCGGGAAGGGGCATATCAGGGCTTAGGGAAGGGCGGTTGGCGGCGGGCGCAGCATATGGGTAAGCGGGACGGTGGCGGTAATCTCGGTGCCGCCTTGGGCAGAGGTTTGCATGGTCAGCGTGCCGTCTAGCTGCTCGATCCGCTCTTGCATATTGCGCAGGCCCAACCCCCCGGCGGTGGAGCGTGTCTTGGCCAGCCCCAGCCCGTTGTCAGAGATCGACAGCGTCGCGCCCTGTCGGTGACCGCGTAGATCGACGATAACTTCGGTGGCGCGTGCGTGGCGTTCGATATTGGTCAGCGCCTCTTGTGCGATCCGGTAAAGCGCGATCTTGGCCTCGTCGTCCAAGCGGTTGCGGAATACCACGGTATCGAAGCGGCATTGAATACCGGTGCGTAGGGCGAATTGTTCGACCAGCGTTTTCAGCGCGGGACCAAGGCCGAGATCATCCAGAATACTGGGGCGCAGGTCACGGCTGATACGGCGCACTTCGGCGATGGCCTGTGCAAGGCTGTCGATCCCCTTTGCCAAAGGCTCCGCCGCGCGGGCGTCGCCCCTTTCCAGCCGGCGTCGCGCGTTGTCGAGCGCATAGCGCACCCCCACCAAGATCTGGCTGATGCCGTCATGCAGTTCGCGCGCCACGCGGCCGCGCTCTTCCTCTTGGGCGTCAAATACTCGCTGCGTCAGCTTTTTGAGCTTCGCATCCGCAAGCCGCCGTTCGCGCAGGTTGACCAGCATGCCCGTGCCAAACACCAGCAGCAGGGCGGTCACCGTAATAACGCCAATATAGAAGAACGTGCGCTGCACCCGCGCCTGCACATCGGATCGCGCCGCGGCCCCGCTGGCAAGCACGTCGTCGATGAACACACCCGTCCCCACGGCCCACTGCCAGCTGGGGAAAGAGGTGACATAGGTGATCATCTGCGCATCCTCTCCGGTAGAGGGTTTGGGCCACATATAGGTGTGATACCCACCGCCACTCCGCGCGATGCGGATCAGCTCGTCCACCACGGGCGTGCCGTCGCTGTCCGTCTCGCCGGCAAAGTTGCGGTTGATCCGGTCCGTCTGGCGCGGGCTGACAAGGGCGGTGCCGTCG